>Ga0208414_1000585_pt1 | contig 33832 bp, 29 predicted proteins | sample AntAceMetag02UKE_FD_184770 | JGI IMG/M metagenome (GOLD analysis project Ga0208414, IMG submission 184770) | Saline lake microbial communities from Ace Lake, Antarctica - Antarctic Ace Lake Metagenome 02UKE (SPAdes) (version 2) | ecosystem: Environmental > Aquatic > Non-marine Saline and... | reverse complement strand
CGCACACTCCTGCGATGCAACCGCAGACGAACTCGCCGAACTGCGCGTGCGAACAGCTCGACTTCAAGCCGAAGTCGACAGCTGGGAAAACTCGACGGTCGCCAAGCTCACCAAACCACTCCGTGCGGTATCAGGCAAACTCCGCAGAGCCCTCGCAGCCCGCAAATAGATGCGTATGGGGTCAGGCCCCTTTCGCAACAGTTGCGAAAGGGGCCTGACCCCATACGCAACTGTCTAGACGATGTAGGGGTCGACGGCGTCGGGATCGATGTCGTAGCGGCTGATGGCGTCGTGGACGACGCTGGCATCGACCTTGCCGTCTTGGAGGAGCGCCGAAAGCACGCCGACAACGATGTGGCCGGTGTCAATTTCGAAGTGACGACGCAGCGCCTCACGCGTGTCAGAGCGGCCCATTCCGTCGGTGCCGAGCGTCATGAAGGTGCGGTCGGGCAGGAAGCGCATGACCTGCTCGGGGACCGCCATCATGAAGTCGGACACAGCGGTGATCGGGCCCTGCGAGTCGGCAAGGATCTGCGCAACGCGCGGCACGCGACGCTCACCGGAGGGATGCAACCGGTTGTGGCGTTCGGCCGAAAGGCCCTCCTCGCGGAGTGCCTTGTATGACGTTGCCGACCAGAGTTCGGCGCCGACGCCGTAGTGCTCAGCAAGGTCGGCTGCAGCTTCGCGGGCGGCGCCCTGGGCGCTGCCGGAGAACAGCAGCGTTGCTGGAATGAGCCCGGCGTTCTCGTTCTCACCAGCAGCAGACGGCGCGTCGGCCCACTTGTAGAGACCTTCGACGATTGCCTCGGCGATCCCGGGCGTGTCGGGCATGACCGGCATCTCGTAGTTCTCGTTGTAGAGGGTGATGTAGTAGAAGACGTCGGTCTCGTCGGGAGTTCCGCCGCCGTACATCCGCTTGATGCCAGCATCGACGATGGCACCGACCTCGTACGCAAAGGACGGGTCATATGCCTGCACGGCAGGCACGGTCGACGCAAGCACGAGGCTGTGTCCGTCTTGGTGCTGCAGGCCTTCGCCCTCGAGCGTGGTTCGGCCCGCAGTCGCACCCATCAAGAAGCCACGTGCCCGCATGTCGGCGGCCTGCCAGATGAGGTCGCCGACTCGCTGGAATCCGAACATCGAATAGAAGGTGTAGAACGGGATCATCGGGACGCCGCGAGTGGCGTAACTGGTGCCCGCCGCAATGAAGCTCGACATGGCACCGGCCTCGGTAATGCCTTCTTCGAGGATCTGGCCGCTTTTCGACTCGGCGTAGGAGAGCAGCAGGTCGTGATCAACCGGCTCGTAGAGCTGTCCCTGTGAGGCATAGATGCCGATCTCGCGGAACAGCGAGTCCATGCCGAAGGTGCGGGCTTCGTCCGGAATAATCGGGACGATTCGTTCGCCGACGTTGTCGTCACGCGTCAAGCTGCGCAGCAGGCGAGTGAAGCCCATTGTGGTCGAGACCGCTTGGCCGTTGGAACCCGACCACATCTCGGTGAAGGCTGAAGGGTCCGGAAGCGACATCGGCTTGCGGACACGCGTCGTGCGCTGCGGCACGAAACCGTCGAGGGAACGACGACGCTCCATCATGTACTGGTATTCGATGGAGTCGGCACCGAGCTTGATGTACGGCGGGTTCTTGTCGTCGACGAGTTCCTCGGGGATGTCATCTTGGAGATGCAGGCGGTCACGCATGTCCAGCATCTGCTTCTTGGTCATCTTCTTGATCTGGTGCGTCGAGTTGCGTCCCTCGAAGCCCTCGCCCAGCGTCCAACCTTTGACGGTTTTGGCCAGGATGACAGTGGGGCGGCCGGAGCCGAGGTTGTCGGACGCTGCCTTGTAGGCGGCGTACAGCTTGCGATAGTCGTGGCCGCCACGCGGCAGGTTGCGGATGTCGTCGTCGGTGAGGTGCGAGACCATCTGGCGCAGCCGGTCGTCAGGGCCAAAGAAGTGATCGCGGGCGTAGCCGCCCGGCTCGGTCGCGTAGCGTTGAAATTCGCCGTCGACCGTCGTGTTCATCTTGTTGAGCAGTACGCCGTCTTTGTCTTGCGCGAGGAGGTCGTCCCACTTGGAGCCCCACACCACCTTGATGACGTTCCAGCCGGCGCCACGGAAGGTGGCTTCGAGTTCTTGGATGACCTTTCCGTTGCCGCGCACCGGGCCGTCGAGGCGCTGCAGGTTGCAGTTGACGACGAACACCAGGTTGTCGAGTTGTTCGCGTGATGCAAGGGAGATGGCGCCGAGTGTTTCTGGTTCGTCGCACTCGCCGTCGCCGAGGAACGCCCACACCCGGCTGCCCGAGGTGTCGTCAATCTCGCGGTTGAGTAAGTAGCGGTTGTAACGGGCCTGATAGAGCGCTGTGAGTGAGCCGAGGCCCATGGACACGGTTGGGAACTCCCAGAAGTCGGGCATCAGGCGCGGGTGCGGGTAGGAGCTGAGGCCGCGACCGTCGCGCCCGAGTTCGCGGCGGAAGTGGTCGAGATCGTCTTCGCTCAAGCGCCCTTCGAGAAAGGCGCGGGCGTACACACCGGGCGCAGCGTGGCCCTGGAAGTACACGTGGTCGCCGGGGTTGCCGTCGGCCTTACCGCGAAAAAAGTGGTTGAAGCCGATCTCGTAGAGCGCAGCTGAACTGGCGAAGGTCGAGAGGTGGCCGCCGATGCCGTCGGCTGCCTTGTTGGCCTTGACGACCATTGCCGCTGCGTTCCAACGGATGAAGGCGCGAATGCGTCGCTCGATGTGTTCGTCGCCCGGGAACCAGGGCTCTTCGGAGCGCGGGATGGTGTTGACGTATGGCGTCGAGACCGTGGCCGGGAACGACACCTGGCTGGCGCTCGCCCGCGCCATGAGCCGCGACAGCAAATAGCGGGCCCGATTTTTGCCGTGTCTGTCAACGACGGCGTCAAGGCTGTCGAGCCACTCCTCAGTTTCGACCGGGTCAATGTCGGGGAGTTGATGGACATGTCCGTCAAAAATCATACACATCCATTCTCGCAGGGTTACCGAGCGGTAGTGATCAAGAACTCGCAACTGTCCGAAACTGTTCGGTGGCTGCAGGGCCCATCGCCGTGCGTCAGCCGCGAACGGCTCTAGGTTGAGACCAATGAGTCGACTCGAGATCTACACCGATGGTGCCTGCCAGGGAAACCCCGGGCCAGGCGGCTGGGGCTGGGCTGCGGCACCCGATGGCGAGCCGAACGGCTCTGGTGGCGAAGCAGCGTCCACGAACCAGCGAATGGAGATCTACGCAGTGATTGATGCGCTGCGCACTTATTCCACGGTGGCCGACGATCACGGTGCCCCGGTGCCAATCGAGATCGTCTCCGATTCCACTTATGTTGTCAAGTGCTTCAATGACAAGTGGTGGGTCAAGTGGGAACGCAACGGCTGGAAGAACTCGAAGAAGCAGCCCGTGGCGAATGACGATCTGTGGAAGCCACTGATCGAACTCGTGCAAGCTGGCGACGTCACCTTCCGGTGGGTCAAGGGCCACAGCGGCGACCGGATGAATGACATGGTCGACGCACTCGCCGTTGCTGCTGTGCCCCGTCGCAACTGATTGCTCAGTTGGGTGTCTTCAGCCAGGGTGTCAGGGTGTCAGGGTGTCAGGGTGCCAAAAACCTCAGTGGCATGATGTGACTGAGACGTTGCACGACATTACGATTTGATGTCATGGGCACACTGAGTTGGGGTAGATGGATGGCTGCTGGAGCGGTGGCCGCTGCCGGCATTGTCGTGCCTGCCCCTGCGCCGACGCAGGCTGCCGGCGGCGACATCGTCGCCATTGTGATCGAAGGCACCGGCTTTGGTCATGGTCGCGGGATGAGCCAGTGGGGCGCATACGGCTACGCGGTTGACCACGGCTGGGACTGGAATCAGATTCTCGATCACTACTACGGCGGTACCGAGTCCGGAACCGTGCCCGCAGACCAGCGCGTCCGCGTGCGGTTGACGGACCTCGACGGCCAAGGGACTATCGGCGTCATTTCGCACGGCTCGCCGATTACCTGGAACGGCCAAACCAGCGCCTCGATGTACGCCAAAGAGACCTCCACCCCTGGCCAGTTCGACGTGTGGGGCTCCAATGGTCAGGCCTGCCCAGGAGCATCGACGCTCGTCGTCCCCGGCGGCGCGCCAGTGATCGCCACGGGGGCACAGGGCGTGGAGGTCGAACAGGTCCAGCAATTTCTGTGGACGTATCAGCCGACGGCTGGAGGTATCGCCATCGACGGCGACTTTGGCAACCAGACCCGAGGCCACCTGATCGATTGGCAGAACGCAGTTGGCATCACCCTGGACGGTTCCTGGGGGCCACAAGACGCCGAAATTGCGCGTTCGCTCATCGCTGCCGACACAGCTGCGGACTTCTCGCTGCTTGGCAGCGAAGTGACAACCACCGGAAACCCCCTGAGTTTCACGATTGCCGATGGCGACGGAAGCATCGACCCAGAACTCACCATCGGACTGTGTTCACCTAACCGGTCGATCACGCACTACCGCGGCTCGATCGATGTGCTGAGCACGCTCTCTGGAAACCGCGTGGTCAACGACGTGAGTATCCAGAACTACGTTCGCGGCGTCATTCCTCGTGAGGTGTCGGCCTCGTGGGGCGATGCGGGCGATGGCGCCGGTGTCAATGCCCTGCGGGCTCAGGCGGTCGCGGCCCGCTCATACGGGCTTGAGCAACGGCGCAGCTATTTCTACGACGGAGCATCGAACCTCACTGTTCCTGACGGAGTGCCCGCGATTGCCACAGGGGCACAGGGCTCGACAGTCGAACAGATCCAGCAGTTCCTGCGGATGTATCAGGCAACGGTCGGAGGTGTTGCCGTCGACGGCGACTTCGGCCCCCAGACCCGAGACCACCTGATCGATTGGCAGACCGCAGTTGGCATCATGCAGGACGGGACGTGGGGACCCGAAGACGCAGCGGAGGCACGCACGATTATCTCGGCCGACACATCGTCCCGCTACGCCACAACCTGCGATACAACGGCCTGCCAGGTGTACGGCGGTGCTGCACGGCGTGGCGCCGCCAACGGGAACGCAGCAGTCCGCGAAGACCCACGTACCGATGCTGCTGTGGCAACGACGGCCAACGTCGTACGGCGATGGCCCGCTGGACACCCGAACGCCGGCCAACTCGTCTCGACCGAGTTCTCCGCATCGAATGGCCCGCGAACTGCCGGCGGAGCGTTCCCGGCAGTCAACGACATCGGCGACGACACACTGCGCAATCCGAACCACCGCTGGACACGTGTCATCGACGCCGACACGCTCGAATCGCTGTACGGCCTCGGACAACTCGCCTCGGCGTCAATGGTCGGCGCAGCGGCGAGCCAGTACCAGGGATACGACGGAATCTGGTTCGACGACCTCGTCTTGACCGGCAAGTCCGGAAGTAAGCGGATGAACTCGTGGGACTTCCGAAGGGATCTCAACCTGCCGTCACCTGGCTTCACCGTTCGGGTTGTCCGCGAAATTGTGGCGCCCACGAGGTTCGGGTTCATCGGTGACTCCGTGGGCAGCAGCATCGCGTCCGCGAGCACGTCGGAGTTTCGTTCGGTTATCGACGGGTCCTTCACCTCTCCGACGATCAATGCGGTCTCCAATCGATGCACGAATCGATCCTCGTGTTCGGGAACGAGCGGCGTTGATATCGCCGCAGACCTCACGTTTGGGCTCGACCTCGTTGTTGTCGAACTCGGGTACAACGACAGGGCCTCGACGTTCGCCGATGACGTGGACGCAATGATGGTCGCGTTGACGGACCGTGGCGTCAAACAGGTCGCGTGGGTCAACTTGGCCGAAATCCGGACCAACTCGAACGGCTCGACGTACGAGCCGCACAACGACGCGCTGGCGGCAGCCACAGGGCAATGGTCGAACCTGACGATCCTTGACTGGAATACGGCAAGCAACGATCCGGGTTCGCGAGCCCGCTGGTTCAGCGACGGCGTCCACCTCACTTCGACCGGCCGAGCCGAATTCTCCCTCTGGCTTTTCGATGAGACCACAACGGCCGCGCCGAGCATCAAGCTCAGCCCGCCGATGAAAATTGTGTTGCCGATCCACGGCACCATCCTCAGCGGAACCGATGGTGATCAGGTGACCGTGCCGGACTCGGCGACAGCGGTTGCGCTGAACATCACCGCCTTCCAGCCGTCTGGGCCTGGTTTCGTGACCGTCTGGCCGTGTGGGTCGGATCGGCCCGAGACCTCGAACCTCAACTACGGCGATGGTCAGGTAATTGCCAACAACGTGCTCGCCCCCATCGACAATGACGGCACGATCTGCCTGTACTCGCTCGTCACGACCGATGTGATCGTCGACGTGAGCGGTTGGTTCACCGCCGAGGCAGGCGCGGTGGCAGCAGGAACCGGCGTCATCGGTGTCACGCCGAAGCGCGTTGTCGATACGCGGCTGGGCCTTGGTTGGCCCGGCCGCGTGGCTGAGAACAACCCCATTGTCATCAACGTGGCAGGCATGACCGCCACGCGCCCCGACGGCACGTTGGTCACGGCGTCATCTGATGTGCTTGCCGTGAGCCTGAACGTGACAGCGACCGGCCCAAGCGGGCCCGGATTCTTGACGGCCTGGCCGTGCGACGAGCCGTTCCCGCTGGCTGCGAGCGTCAACTACGACAAAGGTGAAACGGTTGGCAACGGCGTCTTCGCCGGCGTTGACGGAGACGGCCAAGTTTGCATCTACTCACTCGCGAGCACCGACGTGATCGTCGACGTTCAGGGCTGGGTGGTTCCTGATCAGTCCACGGCACCGTTCACTGCGGTCACCCCGAGCCGACTGGTCGACACCAGGTCAGGCCGCCAAGTGACCGCGTCTTCGCAGCTCACGGTCCCTGTGCACGGCGCTGCTGTCACCATTGCTGGCGTGGCCACGACGGTCCCGGCCACGGCAACTGCGGCAGTTGTCAACGTCGTCGTGGCCGATCCTGACGATGCTGGTTTCGTCACCGTTTGGCCCTGCGCCGGCGATGTGCCGCTCGCAGCGAACCTTGTGTATCTGTCAGGAGACACCCGAGGCAACGGCGTCATTGCTCCCATTGGTCCCGATGGGTCGATTTGCATCTACTCGCTCAGCCCCGCCGACATTATCGTTGACATCTCGGGCTGGTTGACCGGCCCGACGTCCGGCAGGGGCGGGTTCACCGGTGCGGTTCCCAAACGGTTTGTTGACACTCGTTTTGGGGTCGGCCCCCTCCCGGTCTGATTGACCCGGTCGCCCGATTGTTCGCTCGGGGAGTTGCCCGAATAGTTTGCGGTCATGGATATTTCTGGAGCAAGTGCAATCGTTACCGGTGGAGCGTCAGGCATTGGTGCCGCCTCGGCCCGCATGCTGGCCGCCCGCGGCGCCAAGGTCGTCATTGCCGACCTGAACGAAGAGGCTGGCAATGCGCTAGCTGATGAGATCGGTGGTGCCTTCGCCAAGGTCGATGTCACCAATACCGATCAGATCATTGAGGCGGTCGAGATGGCCAAGTCGATGGGCCCGGTCCGCGTGCTGGTCAACTCGGCGGGTATCGGCTGGGCGCAGCGCACGATCGGCCGTGACGGCACGCTTGATTCTGCTGCAAACCTCGACGCCTTTAAAAAGGTCATCGCAATCAACCTGATTGGCTCGTTCGATGCCATCCGCATCGCCGCCACCGCCATGAGCACCGCCGAGCCAATGGAGCACGGTGAGCGCGGCGCCATCGTCAACATCGCATCGGTTGCAGCATTCGACGGGCAAATCGGCCAGGCCAGCTACTCGGCATCGAAGGGCGGCGTCGTCGGCATGACTCTGCCGATCGCTCGCGATCTGTCTGCGTCGGGCATCCGCGTCAACACGGTTGCACCAGGGCTCATTGACACGCCGATCTACGGTGAGGGCGAAGGTAGCGAGGCATTCAAGGACAACCTGCAGAAGGGCGTCCTGTTCCCGAAGCGCCTCGGCGACCCGGAGCAGCTGGCATCGATGGTTATCGAGTGCATCACCAACAGCTACATGAACGCGGAGACGATTCGTGTCGACGGTGGTATCCGTATGCCCCCAAAGTGACACGCTAAAAATCTGAATTTGCTGCGGCCGGGTCTCTTGGGGGCTCGGCCGTTTGCGTTCCCGGGAACACTTTTTACGACTGAAAGGTTGTGCTCTCTATGAAAGCTGTACTGAATGGAACTGTTCTTGCTGAGTCAGACGCGACCGTGGTCGTTGAGGGGAATCACTACTTCCCGCTCGAGTCGGTGAATCTCGAACTCTTCACGCCGACCGATCATTCGACGCACTGCCCGTGGAAGGGGGATTCGAGCTACTACGACATCACCGTCAATGGCGAGACGAAGTCCAATGCGGCCTGGTACTACCCAGCACCGAAAGAGAAGGCCGCCGAAATCAAAGACCACGTTGCCTTTTACGGCGTCGTGACCGTTTCCTGACGTTCAGGTGATGAGCAGCCAAGCTCAGGTGGTGTAATCGGCGTTGAAGCGGACATAGGTGTCGGAGAGGTCGCAGCCCCACACCGTTGAATCGCTCTCGCCGAGCCCGAGGCTGACGTGGATGAGTACGTCGGGGCCCGACATGTAGCCCGACAGTGCGGCGAGCGCTTCGTCATCGAGGAGGCGGGGATAGACCTCGTCGGCGCCAAAACGGATCGTGACTGCGGTCTGATCGATCGACTGGTCGTCGACATGATCGCTGCACTTGCCGATTGCCATCGCGACGCGACCCCAGTTTGGATCGCCGCCGTGAACAGCTGTCTTGACGAGGGGCGAGTTGACGACTGCCTTGGCGATGCGCTTGGCCTGCGCCGGGTTCAATGCCCCATCGACGTGTACTTCGATCAACGAGTTCGCGCCTTCGCCATCGCGGGCGATCTGCTTGGTGAGATCGACAGCCACGTCGTAGAGCGCAGCTTCGAACTTGGCGGCATCGACAGGTCCGGCGGCGCCGGAGGCCATCACGATCGAGGAGTCGCTGGTCGAGGTGTCGGTATCGATGCTGACGCAGTTGAAGGTCCGGTCAACGACGCGTCGGAACGTGGCGTCGAGTTCGTCAGCATCGACGGCGGCGTCGGTGAAGAGCAGTGAGATATGCGTGGCCATATTCGGCTCGATCATGCCGACGCCCTTGGCCATGCCGACGATTCGTGCGCCGCCGGGCAGTGTGGCCTCAGCAATTTTGACGACCGTGTCAGTGGTCATCATCCCGCGTGCGGGACCCTCGGCGTCGCGGCGGGGGAGCGTTTGAGGAATGGCTTGCAAGCCGGCGCGGACGCGATCCATTGGATAGCGGAGGCCGATCACGCCGGTCGACGTGACGACGATGTCGGTGGGGTCGCAGCCGAGCCTGTCAGCGACTGTCGTCGCGACTTCGCTGGCGTCGGTGATGCCGTCAGGCCCGGTGGCGACGTTGGAATTTTTGGAGATCACCACGACGGCTCGAGCGCTGTGGTTCGCAACGTGCTGGCGGCTCAACGTGACGCTCGGCCCGGCGAAGCGGCTGGTCGTGAACACGGCAGCGGTGGGAACCGCAGCGTCGGCTGCGATGACAACGAGGTCATCGGTTTCGTCCTTGATGCCGATATTCGCAACGTGCGCGGAGAACCCGCCCGGGAGTTCGATCATGTTCGACAGGCTATGACCTGGTTCGACCTGGTTCGACCTGGTTCGACCTGGATCGACCTGGATCGACGAGGCCATTGCGGCAGATCGCGCTCGCCGGTCGTCAGGCGCCGGCGTCGGCGTCGGCGGCAAGCCCAGCTGCGACGGCGTCAAAAATCGACTGCAGCGCAGCGACTTGGCTCTCGTCGAGGTGGTCGAAGATCCGGCGGCGGACACTTTCGACATGGTGTGGCGCAGTTCGCTCGAGGAGTTCGCGGCCGGTGCCGGTGAGAACACCCATCATTACCCGGCGGTCAGCAGCTGACCCTTCACGCTTGACAAAACCACCGGCAACCAGGCCATCGAGCCGTCGGGTCAGGCCGCTTGGTGAGAGTTGGAGCACATCGGCGAGGTCGCACATCCGCATCGCGCTGTCGTGCGCTTCGGACAGGTACACAAGCACCTGATAGTCGCCGAGGGTAAGGCCGTGCTCGCCGAGGTCACGCTCGATGGCGTTGACCAGATCGGACTGGACCTCGATATAGGAGCGCCATGCACCAGCTTCGGCGGGGTTCAACCAGTTGACATCCGTCGTCGTGTCCACGATCGTTACCTTAGTTCTGGATGCTCACTGTCGGCATCACTGTCGGCATCACTGTCGGCATCACGGTTGGCATCACTGTCGGCATCACGGTTGGCATCACGGTCGGCATCACGGTCGGCATCACGGTCGGCATCACGGTGAGCATCACAGTCAGCTGAGCTGGCGGGCCACGGCGTCGGCGCAGCGCCTGCCGGAGTACAGCGCACCCTGGCTCGAGGCCGTATCGCGATGGTCGCCGCACACAAACCGGCCGTCGGCGAGGTCGACTGCCTGCTTTGGGCTGAACGGTGTCTGCTGGCCGGGCTGGCCATGAGCGATTTGGTACGTGGCGAGATGATCCCACGTGTCGACAGCGTCACCCCACCAGCCGCGCAACTGACATCGGGCTGCGTCGGCAAGATCGCCTTCAGGAAATGCGCCGGGAATTGCAGCGGCGATGAGGTGCCGGCCAGGCGGCGCATAGGTGGGTGCGACGTTGCTCATCACCGCGACGTTGAGGACTGGGCCTACCCCGGTGCCGTCGAGGACGACCAGCTTCTTATCGGTCGGTGGAGTATCGGCAGCGAAGTAGACGCAACCAACAGACTTCGAGGCCACCGTCGGCAGGCCGAGTAGCTGTGCTGCTGCCGGGCCCTCGACTGCGACGACAACGGCATCGTGGGCCTGGGTGCTGCCATCGATCGTGATGCTTGTCGCGGTGGTGGTGGACACCCGTTGATCAAGGTGGATTGACCCATCGGGGAGCTGCGCTGCAAGTTGGTCGGGAATGGCCTGCATGCCCGCTGCTGGGACTGCAGAGTCGCCGTCGGCGAGCATGCGGAAGATGATGTCGAACATGCGGCGGCTGTCGTTCAGGTCCGGATCGAGCTGGATGCCGCCAACCAAAGGGCGGAAGAACCGCTCGATGATCTTGTCGCTGAAACCGGCCTCGCGGAGTGCATCACCGGTGCTGATGTCGTCGCCCCGGAGCAACTGCGCCGGGTGGACGCTGCGGATTCGGCGACGGAGCAGTCCAATGCGGGCCTTGTCGAACAGCGAACCAATCGGCGCGGTGACCGTGCCCAGCACGGAGGTGGGCATCCGGAACGGGTCGGACACGACCGACCCCTTGCCGTTCCGCCAGACCAATGCACCCGGGTCGAACGCCTGCAGGTCGAGTGCGTCCATGTCGAGCTGCCGTTGCATCTCGGGATAGGCGGTCAGGGTGACCTGGAATCCGCGGTCGAGGATGAAGCCGTCGACGACGTCGGTCCGGACGCGTCCACCAACGCCATTGCTGGCTTCGTAGACGTCGACCTCGATGCCCGCCTTGTGGAGCGCTGTCGCGCACGCCAAGCCAGCGAGGCCAGCGCCGACGACTGCGACGGTCACTTACCCAAGATGGCGCGCAGCGCAGGTTCGAGTTCGGCGTGACGGAACGTGAACGTGTCGTCGCCGAGCATCACGGTCGGGCTGACTCGCTGCCCGGTGAACAGCAGGTTTTCGGCAAGCTCGCCACCAAGGATCAGCTTGGGGCCGAATTTCGGGATCGGGAGGAATGTCGGCCGATTGAGCACCTTGCCGAGCGTGTTGGCGAAGGTCTTCTGGGTTACCGGGTTGGGTGCTGTCAGGTTGACAGGCCCCTCGATGTCGGCCGTGAGGAGGTGGGCGATTGCTGCAACCTCATCGTCGATCGAGATCCAGCTTTGCCATTGGGCGCCCGAGCCCATGGTGCCGCCCGCACCGATCTTGAAGAGGGGGAGTTGCTTCTTGAGCGCGCCACCGTCGGCGGAGAGCACGATGCCCGTCCGGAGAAGGGTGACTCGGACTCCGGCGGCTGCTGCGGGAGCGGCAGCCTCTTCCCAGTCAATGCAGAGCTGGGCGAGGAAACCGGTGCCGGGCGTCGACGATTCGTCGAGCTGTTCGTCGCCACGGGCACCGTAGTAGCCAATCGCGGAGCCGGACAGCAGCACCTTCGGGCCGTCGGAACATGCTGCGATGGCAGTTGCCAGCAGTGCCGTGCCGTCGAGGCGGCTGTCGATGAGCACCTTCTTGTAGTCGTCGGACCACCGCTTATCGCCGATTCCGGCGCCTGCGAGGTGGACGACTGCGTCGATCCCTTCAAGGTCACCTGGGTTGAGTGTCCCGTCGCTCGGCGACCAGGTGATTTCGCCTGGCTTGGCAGCTCGTCTGACCACCGGCACAGAAGTGTGGCCGAGCGAATCGAGGTGACTGATCAGGGCCGAACCGACGAGACCTGAGGAACCGGTGATGGCAACGCGCATAACACGAAGGTTACGGCTGGCCAACGCGGGCCGCGTCACCGTGCCCTCATTGCCCGTTTGCTACCCGGTTAGTGCACGGCAAATCTCCACCACCCGTTGCCTTCGAGGGCCAGGCTTCCAGGAAGAGAAAACGGTCAGGCTTCGGAGATGATCTGATCAAGCAGGTCGTCGCTCACGGCGCCGGCGATCGACTCGATTGAGCCGTCGGCTTTAACGATTGATATCGCCGGTTGGAACGCGACGCCGAATCGGTCGAACACGATGCCCGCGTTGTCGCTGATCTGCGGGAACGTCAGGCTGTGCTTGTCAATGAATCCCTGGAAATCGTCGTCATCGCCGGTCCATGCAACACCGACGAAGTTGACTTCGCCAGCGAATTTCTTTGCTGCTGCCTCGACCGAGGGAGCTTCACGATTACAGCTGCTTCAAGTGGGCGCCCAGAACCAGAACAGCGTCGGCTTGCCAGCCAACGTCGCAGCATCAATCTCGCCGCCGCCGACCAGCGGAGCGGTGAACTGCAGTGAAGCAGGTGCGGTCACAACATCGCCAGCGGCGGGCTCGGTTGGCGGTATTTCGGTGACGGGAACGTCGGTTGCGGGCTCAGCCTTGGCTGCGGTGCCGTCATTGCTTGACCCGCCGCTACATGCAGCGATCAGCAGGCTGCCTACTGCCAGCGCTGCAAGAAATCGAGAGCCTCTCATCCGGTGCACAGTAATAGTGATCCGCTTGAGGTTGCCTGACCAGGGGCTGAGTTTCTGGAAGGTTTCGTTGTCAAGTGGTACTTCCAGACAGCAGCGAGCGCACGTAGCCTGGACTTCGATGAAGACGCGCACACTGCTCCTACTGTCGGTGGGTACCGCACTGATGATTCTGCTCGCCGGTGGAGCGCTGCTGTTGCAGCTCTCCAACCAGGAGTCGACGACGGAAGCAACGAGCCTGGGGTCGGCCACAACGATCGGCGATGTCGACGTCACCGTCGTCTCTGCTGCCGTTACCGGCGAGCGGCTCGTGGTGTCGGTCGAGATCGGCGGCGTCGACGACAACGATGGCATCGTCAGTTTTCGATTGGTCACGGGTGATCAACGGCTCAATCCAATCGCAGCACAGGCCGACGGCCGGTGCGACTCGATCAGCGTTGCCGTCCAGGCGTGCACAATCGAGTTCGACATCAGCGCCAGCGAGGGGACGAGCCGCGTCCTTGTGCTGCGGCGCGGCGAAGAACAAGCCACCTGGCGTCTGGGCTGAGCGGCGGGCCTGAGCGTCGCATTTCGGAACGACTTTCGGAACGATTTGGTGAACCTGTTGCTCTGACCACCGGCTTTACCGGACAGAACGCTGCGAGAGCGCTACCGTAAACGTCGTGAGCGATAAATTTGACGTCGTAGTAATCGGTGGCGGTCCGGGTGGATACTCGGCTGCCCTTTACGGAGCATCGGCGGGGCTGAATGTCGCCCTCGTCGAGATGGATGCCCTTGGCGGCACCTGCCTGAACCGAGGCTGTATTCCTGCCAAGGCGTTCCTTGAGACCGCTGCAGTCAAGCGTCATGTCGACCATGCAGCCGAGTTCGGGATCAACCCGCCCGGCCATGAAGAAGGTAAGAAGTCCACGGTCGACTTCGCTCGGACGCAAGCGCGTAAGCAGGGCATTGTTGACGGGCTCGTCGGCGGCATCGCTGCAATGTGTAAGGGTCGCAAGGTTGAGGTCTTCAATGGCATCGGCTCCCTCGGCCCTGGCCGCACGGTCGGCGTTGCCATGAAGGACGGTTCGAAGGCAATCATCACCGGCGATTCCGTGATCCTTGCCACGGGCTCGGTGCCGCGCACTATTCCGGGCTTCGATCGGGGTGGCCCGATCATGACCAGCGACGAGGTACTCGATCTCGATTATGTGCCCAACCGGGTCGCAGTGATTGGTGGCGGCGCCATTGGTTGCGAGTTCGCATCGACGTTCGCTGACCTCGGCTCCGACGTGACCATTCTGGAGGGTGCACCGAAGATCCTGCCGGGCCTCGATAAAGACGTTGCCAAGGTCGTCGAGCGTTCGTTCAAGAAAAAGAAGATCGCATTAAAGACCGGCATCAAGGTCACCGGCCATCAGCCGAACGATTCTGGTGGCACCACCGTCACCTTTGGCCCGAAAGACGGTGAGAGCGATTCGGTCGAGGTTGATGTTGTCGTGGTGTCGGTCGGTCGTCGGCCGCTCGCTGACCATCTCGGTCTTGACGGCACCGCAGTCGTCGTCGACGAGCGTGGCTTTGTGCAGGTCAACGAGTACTGCGAAACCGGCGAACCGGGCGTGCACGCAATTGGCGACTTGATCAACACGCCGCAGCTCGCGCACGTCGGCTACGCCGAAGCGATTCTCACCATTAAGCACCTCCTCGGTGAGAGCCCCATGCCGATCCGCTACGACCGGGTTCCGTGGGCGATCTACTGCCACCCAGAAGTCGCATGGGCGGGCCCCGACGAGCAGCAGGCCAAAGATGCCGGCTACGACGTGGTCGTTGGAAAGCACCCCTTCAAGTTCAACAGCCGGGCGCAAATCCTCGGTGAGACCGAAGGCATCGTCAAGGTCATTGCCAAGAAGAACGCCGACGGCACAGCGGGCCAAGTGCTCGGGGTGCACATGGTTGGGCCGTGGGCCACCGAGCAACTGTCAGGTGGCTACCTCGCCGTGAACTGGGAAGCAACGGTCGACGAGATCGCCGAGTTCATCCAGCCGCACCCCAGCCTCTCCGAACTGTTCGGCGAAACAGTGCTTTCGCTCACTGGCCGCAGTTTCAGCGGCTGACCCCCGCCTCTTCAGTCACTTGCATTTCACTCGCAACACACTCGCATTCCAATAAGGACTCACCATGGCAGACGTCATTCTTCCCCAGCTCGGCGAAACGGTTACCGAGGGCACCATCACTCAGTGGTTTAAGAAGGTCGGTGACGAAGTCGCTGAAGACGAGCCGTTGTTCGAAGTGTCGACCGACAAGGTTGACACCGAGGTGCCGTCGCCGGTCTCCGGCACGCTCATGGAAATCCGCGTCGAGGAGGGTGAGACTGTCGACGTCGGCACCGTGATCGCCGTCGTCGGCGATAGTAGCGATGCGGCTCCGGCTGCACCCGCCGCCGAGCCGGCTCCCGCACCCGCTCCTGAGCCGGCTCCCGCAGCTCCGGCACCTGAGCCGGCTCCCGCACCCGCTCCAGCGCCGATGGCAGCACCCGCTCAGTCAACGACGGCAAAGGCGGGCGACAATCGTCTGCTCTCGCCGGTCGTGCGCCGTCTGGTGAACGAGAACAGTCTCAATCCCGACTCGATTCCCGGCACCGGCCCTGGCGGCCGGATCACCCGCGACGACGTGCTCGATCACATCGATGCCGGCGGCACCAAGGCAGCTCCGGCCGCTGCTCCGGCACCAGCTCCGGCACCAGCTCCGGCACCAGCTCCGGCACCAGCTCCGGCACCAGCTCCGGCACCAGCTCCGGCCGCTGCGCCAATGTCGGTTCCCACAGCCGATGTAGGCGCCCGCGACACATCGATCCGGCTCTCCAAGATCCGTCAGCTCACTGGCGATCACATGATTATGAGCAAGGCGGTCAGCCCGCACGCCTTCAGCGTCGTCGAAGTCGACTTCGCCAGCGTCGACATCACCCGCAATGCGGTCAAGGACAGCTGGAAAGCACAGCACGGCTTCAGCCTCACGTACCTCCCGTTCATCTCACGCGCAGTCATCGACGGCCTGCGTGAGTTCCCGCACCTCAACGCAAGCGTCGGTGACGACGAGTTGATCATCCACAACTACATCGATCTCGGTATCGCGGTCGACCTGGATTACGAGGGTCTGCTCGCACCGGTGCTCCGTGACGCCGAGACCAAGCGCCTCGGCGCAATCGCCACCGAAATCTATGATCTCGCCAACCGGGCCCGCGACCGCAAGCTCAGCCCTGACGAAATCTCTGGCGGCACCTTCACGCTGTCGAACAATGGCTCGGCCGGTTCAGTGCTCACCATGCCAATTATCAACCAGCCGCAGGTTGGCATCATCTCGACGGATGCAATCGTCCGCAAGCCGGTCGTCACCAAGGGTCCCGATGGCGGCGAGGCAATTGCCATCCACCCGGTCGGCAATCTGGCAATGAGCTGGGATCACCGTGCATTCGATGGCGCCTACGCTGCGGGCTTCTTGAAGCGGGTCAAGGAGATCCTCGAGACCAAGGACTGGTCGACCGAATTGTGAGAGACGACCGTTTCAGTTGGGGTCAGACCCCAACTGAAACTGCTCCGCTGCGAGTCCGATGGTTGGGCAGCGTGCCTTACCGCGAAGCGCTCGCGGTCCAGACGTCGCTGTTCGAACACGGCACAGATCAACATTTGCTGCTCTTGGAGCATCCGCACGTTTTTACCTACGGGCGAACAACCGACCTCACGACCAACCTGAAGTGTGAGCCCGCTGCTGTCGGTGCCGAGCTGATTGCGGCCAAACGCGGTGGTGACATCACGTATCACGGCCCCGGCCAACTCGTTGGTTACCCGATCCTGAACGTCGATAACTCGCTTGGGGCAACGGGTCATGTGTGTGGTGTCGAAGGTCTGATTATCGACGTGCTGACCGAACTCGGCGTGGCGAACGCGAGTCGGCTCGATGGCTACGCGGGCGTCTGGCTCGACGCAGGCACGACGAGCGAACGCAAGATCTGCGCGATCGGCGTGCGGTTGAAGAAAGGGCGGACCATGCACGGTTTTGCCCTCAACGTCACGACTGACCTGACCTACATGCGCGAGCACATTGTGCCGTGCGGGATCGGCGACAAGCCGGTCACCTCGCTGGCCGAAGAGGGTGTCGACGTATCGATGGCCGACGTCGTTGACATTGTTGCCCGCTTGGCTGGTGATCGCTGGGCTGCTGCTGCTGGCGCGGGCCGTGGGGTAGTCGAACGTCAAGACGTTGCGTGGAAGCACGCTGCTGACGGGCGTGACCTCACTGCGTTCTCACGTGGTGAGGGTCCCGGTGACCAGGTGAAACTCGTATCAGCACGCGCCACCGGTCGCCTCGAAGCTGCCGGTGTCGATGTCGCCGCAGGGCTGTCGATCGAGACGCGTAAGCCCGACTGGTTGCGCCCGAAGGTCAATCTCGGCCCCGAAGTGCTGGAACTGAAAAAGACGATTCGTTCGCTCGACCTTGTCACGGTGTGCGAAGACGCCGGCTGCCCAAACCTGTCTGACTGCTGGTCCGATGGCACGGCGACCTTCATGGTGCTGGGTGAGCGGTGTACTCGTGCGTGCGGCTTCTGTCTGGTCGATACGCGTCAGCCACTGCTGCCTGCTGACGATGAGCCTGCGCGTGTTGCTGAGGCAATCGACCGGATGGCGCTCGATCATGCGGTACTCACAATGGTTGCCCGCGACGACCTTGCCGACGGCGGTATGGCTCACGTCGCGGCGTGCGTCGAAGCAATTCGGCTCCGCCGCCCGTCAGCGAACATCGAAACGTTGATCTCTGACGCAAAGGGTGACGAAGCGTCGCTTGAGCTGCTGTTTGCGTCGCGCCCCGACGTGATGAACCACAACGTCGAAACTGTCGCCCGGCTCCAGCGCGCTGTTCGGCCGTCTGCCAGCTACGCCCGTTCGCTCAGCGTGCTTGCTCGGGCGAAGAAGGCTGGCCTGATCACCAAGACCGGGTTCATGGCAGGCCTCGGTGAGACCGATGACGAGATCGTTGGCCTGTTCGCTGACATCGCCAACCTGGGCGTCGACATCGTCACCATTGGTCAGTATCTCCGGCCGACGTCAAACCACCTACCGATCGCCCGCTATGCCGACCCGGCTGAGTTTGATCGCTGGAAGCAGATCGGCGAATCGTTCGGCATTGGCCATGTCGAAGCCAGCCCGCTGACCCGCAGCAGCTACCACGCCAAGCAGGCGTCCGACGCCGTCGCTGCCCCGGTTGCTGTCGCGGTGTCGATTTCGCTCTGACCGAGTCGTAGCGAATGACCAACCGGCCCGTCGGCCGGTGATGGGACGTGCCGCGAGGGGCGTGCTGCACCAGATTTCCAGCTTTTTTCGAGATTTCTGTGGCAGCAGGTGCACCACAGGCCCGCCTGGATGCGGGTCTGTGCAGGGTGCCACGCTCCGACGAGGCAGTCCGTGAGTTCGGTCGAAACGGCTGCGTCGTGCCTGCTCAGCGATGCCTCGTGACCTGCTGACGTTGACCGCTGGGTCGTTCTTTTGCGAGCGACGAAACATCTGGCTGGCTCAGGAATATCGGACCGCCCGCACCCCGATTGCCTGACCGTCTATTTGGTTGCGACGATCTCCGTCGGGGCGACGATGCCAGCAGCGAGCGCTCCGCCGAGGTTGGCGAACATCGTTGACCACTCGGGGCCCATCAGGTGTGACAGGTTGAGGGACGGAGGGTTGGCTTGGGATGCTGCGAGCGCGGTGCGGACGAGCTCGATGTAGTTCACCGGTTGCCGTGGCTGCAGGCCAGCGCTCTCGAGCGCAGCGACATATTCGTCGGGACGAACGACGAAGCTGTGCGATGGGTCAGACGACCAGGGGAGCGGCCAGGTGAGGTCGCCATCGCCGATCCGCATGACGTCGTAAACGTGGAGCGTGCCACCGTCGACCAGCACGCGTGCCACATTCTTCCAGGCCGCCGAGGCTGACTGTTGCGCAATAGGTTGAGGCCATGAGCGAGCACCCGATTTCACGATTCCACATCCCTGAGCTGGCCGACATGCCCGACGACATCCGGGAGATGATCGAGGCTGTGCAGGAAAAGTCAGGCTTCATCCCGAACGTCTTCCTCGCGCTCGCCCACCGGCCGGCCGAGTTCCGTGCGTTCTTTGCCGCCCACGACGCGCTGATGGACAAGTCGGAAGGGCTGTCCAAAGCCGAGCGCGAAATGATCGTCGTTGCAACGAGTGCCACGAACGGCTGCCTCTACTGCGTGATCGCCCACGGCGCTATTCTGCGCATCCGAGCCAAGAACCCGTTGATCTCCGACCAACTCGCAATCAACCCGGCAAAGGCCGACCTGTCAGAGCGAGAACGCCACATCATCGACTTCGCCCTCAAGACCGCAGGCGACGCAGCATCGATTGTCGACGCCGACCTCGATGCTCTTCGGGCTGGCGGGTTCACTGACGACGAAATCTGGGACATCGGCGCGATCACTGCGTTCTTTGCCATGTCGAACCGTCTCGCCAACCTCGCATCGATGCGTCCGAACGACGAGTTCTACGCGATGGCCCGCTCATGAGCGATCACGATCACGAGAGTCACGATCACAGCCGGCATCGTGGCCATGAGAACGATCAGGGTCTGAAGGGCGCATTGCGCTACCTGCGGTGGGCGCCGAGCATGTGGAAGTCTGAGATCAACACAGCGGTGATCGGTCTCGTTGCACCAATCGAAGGTGAACAGTGCATCGACATTGGCGCGGGCGTCGGTGCGGGCGCGGTCGTGGCAGCGCGGACGGGTGCGACAGTCACCGCTGCCGAGCCGACACCGTTTCTGCGAAGAGTGCTGGTCGGCCGTCGATGGTTGCAGCGTCACCGAAGCGGCCTCAAGGTTGTCAACGGCACTGCCGAATCGTTGCCGGTTGCTGACGCGAGCACCGATGCGATCTGGGCGGTCAACACGATGCACCACTGGGTGAGCCCCGAGCAAGGTGTTGCAGAGATTGTCCGTGTGCTACGGGCCGGCGGGCGGATGGTCCTCGTCGACGAGAATTTCCTCGACCCGACGCATCCTGAGTTCAAGAAGTTTGGTAGCGACTCCGATGGCGGTGACCATCACGGCTTCACCATGGTTGGCGCAGAAGAAATGCAGGAGCTGTTCGCAGCTGCGGGTCTTGAGGGTGTCGAAACATCGAACCGTCAGCTCGCCGGTCGCCCAGTGATCGCAGTGACGCTCAATGCGTGGCCAACCTGAGGGTGCTCAAGAAGGCGGCGCCGGAATCTTCGAGATTTCTTCGAGATTTCTGCGGCCTCACAGGCATCGTAGAGCCACCTCAGCGCGGGCGAGAGCGCGATGCGACACTCCGACGAGGCGGTCCGTGAGTTCGGTCGAAACGGCTGGGTCGCGCCTGCTCAGCGATGCCTCGTGGGCCCTCAACGCCGATCGAGGAGCGGGCGAGCCTTGGGCATAGAGGCCGAAGATGTGTTCGTTCCGGCGTGGTACAATCAGTCACATGTTCGCAGCGCGGATCGACGAGTTGGCTGATGCCAATATCGCTGATCTCGACACGGTGTTGGCAGCTGCGAAACGCAAACGTGACGAGGCTGATCTGGAAATCGCAGCGGTCACGGCGGTCGTCGATTCGCGGCAACTGTTCCAGGAGCATTCGCAGTCTTCGATCAAGGCGTATTTGAAGCAGCAGTTGAATTGTTCGGGTCCTGATGCGCTGCGGATCAAGCGGCGGGCACGGTTGTTCAATCAGCATCCTGAGATTGCTGATGTGTTCGGCGACAGTCGTATTGCTGTTGGCCAAGTCGATGTGATGGCGTCGGCGCAGCAACACCCGCGTGCCGGTGCCCAGTTCGCCGAGTTCGCTGGCCTGTTTCTTGGCCAGGCTGAGCGGCTCGAACACGACGATTTCGCTGATGCGATCAAACATTTTGTGGTGCAGGCCGACCAAGACGGCTCGTTCAGCGATCAAAAGTTTCACGAAGACCAGCGGACCGCGTCGGTGCGCGTCGATGATGGTGCTGTCAACGTGCACGCCTCGGGTGGTGACCCGTTGCGGTCTGTGGAGATGAAAGAGATTTTTGACCGGGCAGTTGCAGCTGAAGCCCACAAAGATTTCGAGACCCGACGCGCCGAGCACGGTGATGATGCGTTGGCGCATCCGATGCCGCGCTCAGGTGACCAGCGTCGCTTCGATGCGATCTACGCGATCTTTGCTGCGTCGGTCGTTGCGCCGGCCAATGGCAAGCGGCCTGTACCGCTCGTCAACATTGTGATCGACCCGGCCACGAGCCTTGAGGTGCTCGCGAAGTACGGGCTCATCGATCTCAGCGACCTCAGCGGCCTCGACACCAATTCGGACCTGACCGATATCGGGGTCGGTGATCTCGCTGATTCTGACCCGACGTTGCGTCGTTGCGCGACGTCGACGGGTGTTGCTGTGCATCCTGATGTTGCGTTGCAAGCCATGTTTGCTGGCAGTGTCCGACGCGTGATGGTCGACGCCCATGACGTAGTGATCAATATGGGCCGCACACAACGACTGTTCACTGGTAAAGCGCGCCAAGCAGCACAACTACTCGCTGTGCGTTGCGGGTTCCGGGGTTGCGATGTTGCTGCCGAGTTCTGCGATGTCGACCACGTCACACCATGGGTCGATGGCGGCGAAACCGATCAGGCCAACTCACTGCCATTATGCGGGCCGCATGACCGTCGCAAACATCGTCAACAGTTGCGAGGCCGACGCGACCGACACGGCCGCATCCACCTCATCCGACCCGACGGAAGCGTCATCAAACCCTTGAACGCACACGACCCCGAATGGGCTGATCCTGAACGTGCCGATCCTGAACGTGCCGATGATGATGTTGCCACGCGCTACCGAATGCCAACAACCGCCGAACTCGGCTGGTCCGTCCAGCACATCGACCTCGCCGCCTGACGGCCCAACGGACTGACCGATTGTCAGCCTTCGGGGCAATCAGCCTAAGAGAGTGAGGCGGCCGCCTGATCAGGCCGTCGGCGTCACGAAGTCGGCAACCACGCCGCAGTGATCGCTTGCCCACACCAGCTCACCGTCGACATCGACCGGGCTGGCCGCCACGTTCCAGGCGCGGGTCGGATTGCCAACGGGCTTCGGCCGCGGCCATGACACGAGCAAATAGTCCAGGCGGCGGTTCGGCCAGGCGCTGTCGGCCGAGTACGGATTCTCGGCTCGCCACGTGTGGCCTGCGCCGTTGCCGACCTGCTCCCACACATCGCTGAAGACGATCCCTGGTACACCCGCCGAGCGGCCCGTCAGAAGGCGGATCTCGTCGGTGTCGGGCACAGCGTTCAAGTCGGCGCCCACGATCAGCGGGAGATCGTTCGATGGGTCACCACGCCACTCGATGCCAAGTTCAAGCAACCGCCGCACTTGCAGTTGGCGGGCAGCCGACGCATCGAAACGGTGGTCGATGTGCGTCGACGCGAACGGCCAGGCACCCCACGGGGTGTCAACGCTCGCTGCGACGACGCGGCGGTGTCCGTCGATTCCCTCGGCGTTTGGAATAGGGAGTGAGGCAACACGTTCGATCGGCCAGCGCGAGAGGATCGCGTTCCCGAACGATTCACCATTCCAGAGCACAGGGTCGGTCCGCACGGCGTGCATGTCGAGGGCTGCCGCGATCTCGTCAGCAACGTCACGCTCGTTGTTCGACCACACCTCCTGTAGACACAGCACGTCGGCGTCGACCTGGCGCATCGTGTCGATGATCGCCGGCAGCCGCTGTTCGAACGGCCCGAACCGCCACCATAGATTCCACGTCATCACGCGCATCGTCGGGGCCAGCTTGGTCACCACAACATCATGTCGCATGTATTGGGTCAGGGCATGGTCGGCACTCTCAGGTCGGTACTCTCAAGAGGGTGGTAACAAGCCGGTGGTCGATCGAGCAGGTCGAATCAGTTGCGCGATCAGCAGCGGCGGTCACCGCAGCCCAACCACTTGCCTCGCCGTCGCGCTGGACCGGCCTCGGTGCCGACAACGCCGCGTTATGGGGCTCGTGCCAGGGGAGCGGATCTGAGCCTTACGACACGATGGTCGACCATCAGCATGTCGGCTTCACGTGTACCTGCCCGAGCCGCAAAACGCCCTGTAAACATGCCCTGGCACTGTTGCTGCTCTGGGTCCGTGACCAGGTCGTCGACACGCCTCCACCGGCACATGTCAGTACCTGGATTGATCGTCGGTCGGCCAGACGGACCACGGCATCGCGTTCTGCTGATGGCGACGGTGCAAGCAGCGATACAGCTTCGGAATCGACCGCGCCAGAACCAGCAGCGTCCGAAACGGTCGAGGCCGGAGATGCGATCGGCGAGAGCGACCCGACTCAACCAGTGCCACAGCCCGATCGCAACACGGCTCGCAACGATCGTGTCGAACGGATGCACGGCGGGCTGTCAGAACTCGATCGCTGGCTCGACGACCGGATCCGCACCGGCCTGGCCGATCCGTCGCTCGCCCGTTACGCAACGTGGGATGATCTCGCCGCTCGGCTGGTCGATGCCCAGGCCGGCAGCCTCGCCAATCGCATCCGCCGCCTCGCCGGCCTCGTTGGAGCATCGCCCGGTTGGCACGACGAAGTGCTCGCCGAACTGGGCCTCCTCCACCTGCTTTCCCAGGCCGGCCGCCACCTCGGCTCGCTGCCCGGACCGCTCGCTGATGCCGTTGCCACGTCGGTTGGCTGGCAGGTCAAGCAAGCCGATGTGCTTGCCGGTGTTCCCGACACCGACCACTGGATCGTGGCCGGGCGGAGCGACGTGCGCGAGGACCGCATCGAAGTCCGTCGTCATTGGTTGCGTGGAACGTCGTCGGGTAGATGGGCGCTCTGTCTGTCGTTTGCTGCATACCAGCAGAGCCTCGACGCGTCGCTCAGGGTGGGGACCTCTGTTCATGCCGACATCCACCGCTACCCCGGGCCCGCACTGCGATCGCTCGTCGGTGCCCGATACGCATTGCCGGTCGAGCCGGTTTCGCCGCCATCGCACACCATTGCCGAAGGCTGCGATGAGGTGGGCTCGATGCTCGTTAGCGAGCCGTGGCTCGATCGGCTCCCCGTCACGATCCGGGCACGTCTTGCCAGGTCAGGCGGCGTGTGGGCGCTGGCCGATGCAACCGGCAGCCTGCCGGTTCTTGATGCGGGCACACGCCAGTTCGATGCAGGCCTTGCGATGCTGCTTGCAGTGTCGGAGGGCCGCGAAGTTGACCTCACCGTCGAGTGGACGCCGCACGGAGTCGTGCCACTTTCAATCCACCTGCCGGACCGCACCGTCGACATTGGTCCGCGCGCCAACACGTCGTTTGTGAGCGCAGCATGAAGTCAGTTGATGACCACTGGCAGGCGCTGGTGACCACGGCACTGCTCGGTACCGACCGACGCGAGCCGCCCGAGGCTCCTCAGCTCATTGCCGACCTGGTCGCTGACACTGCACGGACCTCAGCGTCTGAACGGATGCTCGCGCTGGTTGCTGCAACAACAGCGGTGCGTCGCGCCGGCGTCGTCCCTGGGCCACTGCTCGATGAGTTGGCGATACCCGATGGTGACGATCGGCGACCCTGTGTGCCGGCTGCGGTGGATCGCTGGCATCACATCACAGTGTCGTGGCCTGTGCTCGAAGACGAATGGATGCTGACGCTCGTGACCGCAGGCTGGCGCATCGCGCCGGAACTGCTGCCCGCCATGCTGGTCCGGCACCGCTCGGACCCGGTGCGGCGCACGCGCGTCATGGTCGGCGCTGGCTCAACCGGTCGCTGGCTCGTCGGGCATCTCCCCGACCTCGCAGCCCGCCACCCGAATGCCACGGTCACACCCGAGGCGCTTGCCGAGCTGCCAGAACTGCCGATTGCACCCGAACTCGCGCAGCTGGTGAATTGGCCAGGGGCCGAGAGCGGTGGCGTGCTTGCTCAGTCGCTCGAAGACGGCACGCTTGGCCATCCGCATCGCGCCATGCTGATCAATCTGCTCGCTCGAGTCCGGGCCGATGCACTCCTCGACATTGCTGACATCTTGGATGCCGTCGACTCGGCCTCACCCGGTTACGGACTCGCCACTGTGCTTGGCGACCTGGCAACGACCCGGCATCGCATGCTCGACGAACTGTCGACCTGATCCGCGGGTCCAGGCCGCGATTTCAGCCGGTGCTCAGCCGGAATTCAGTCGGTGAGTTCGTCGTCGAGCTGATCGATCAGGGCCTGTGGCGCAATGATCCGAAAGCTTTCTTCGATCAGATCGTGCAGCCGCGCGCTCATGCTGTCGTCGAGCCCGGTGATAGGGATGTCGGTCCAACCAGTGTCGTATTGCATGGCGGCAGCGCCATCGAGCGCCGTGGCTTCATCGTGGGACTCCTGGAGCCTGACGCCGATGCTTGGACGGTCCTGGCTGCCGTAGATTGCGAAGATCTTCTTGCGAACTTTGGTGACGCGTTCGTCGTCCCAAGGGGTGTCGAACCAAGCCTCGGGCATCGAGAGCGCGTAGTTTTCGAGTTCGTCTTGAAGTTTCTTCGCACCCCGAGCGCTGATGGCAGACATCGCTCTATTGTCGCAGCAGATCTGCGTGATCGGTCACCTGCAGTACTCATTGTGACAACAGATCACTAACGTCGGTATCGATGAGCGATTCTGAAATCCTGCGGCCTCACGCTGAGCAGCAGTTCGCCCACGAACTGACGGCATTGAGCGCAAACGATGATCGTCCTCGGCCACCTGGTTGGAAGATGTCGCCGTGGGCCGTGGTCCGGTACTTGCTTGGCGGTGAGCTCGCCGACGGCACGCTGATTTCGCCGAAGTATGTCGGCCAGCAGCGGCTCATCGAGATCGCTGTGGCAACGCTCGCTACCGATCGGGCCTTGCTGCTGCTCGGCGTGCCCGGAACGGCAAAAACCTGGGTGAGCGAGCATCTCGCGGCGGCGATCAGCGGCGATTCAACGCTGTTGATCCAGGGAACCGCTGGGACCACCGAAGAAACGCTGCGCTACGGCTGGAACTATGCACGCCTGCTCGCCGAGGGGCCATCAAGCGAGGCGCTTGTGCCGGGTCCGGTGTATCGAGGCATGCAGCGCGGCGCGCTCGTGCGCGTCGAAGAGCTCACTCGTATGCCGCCCGAAGTTCAGGACGCGCTGGTCACCGTCCTGTCAGAGAAGGTGCTCCCCGTGCCGGAACTCGACAGCGAAATCGCGGCGATCAGAGGTTTCAACCTGATCGCCACGGCGAACAACCGAGACCGTGGCGTGAACGACATGTCGAGCGCCTTGCGCCGTCGTTTCAACACTGTCGTGCTCCCGCTCCCCGCCACGGCCGAAGAAGAAATCTCGATTGTCAGTCGACGTGTTGCCGAGCTCGGTGTCGCTTTGGCGCTTCCCGAGGTTCCTGCTGCCGAAGACGAGATCAGGCGCGTTGTTACCGTGTTCCGTGAGTTGCGTTCGGGGATGACTGCCGACCAGCGGACGAGCCTCAAGGTCCCGACAGGCACGCTGTCGACCGCTGAGGCAATTTCGGTGGTCACCAACGGCCTCGCCCTGGCTGCGCACTTCGGTGATGGTGAACTGCGCGCCACCGACATTGCTGGTGGCATCGTCGGCGCCGTCGTCAGCGACCCGGTTAACGATGCTGTCGTATGGCGTGAGTACCTCGAAGGCGTCGTGGCCGACCGTGCTGACTGGGGCGATTTCTACGAGGCGTGTCGCGCACTCGACTCGTGAACGGTGGGCAAGTGAACGAACCCACTGCGCCTGTTGTTCACCTACTGGGGATCCGCCACCATGGGCCAGGATCGGCGCGGTCGGTGCTGGCTGCGCTCGCTGTGATCCAGCCGTCGATTGTCCTCGTCGAGGCTCCGGCCGATGTCCAGTCGACGCTGTCGTGGATTGGCCACCCCGAACTCCTTCCGCCGGTTGCGCTGCTCGGCTACGTCGTTGCTCAGCCGGCGCGGGCGATCTTTGCCCCGTTTGCATCGTTCAGCCCCGAGTGGCAGGGCATTGCATGGGCGAACGAGCGAGGCATCGAAGTTCGCGCCATTGACCTGCCACTCACCAACACCTTTGCCGATGCGGCTCGCGACGAGGCCCCGACGCTGGGCCAAGACGTGGCAAAGGATGCAGTTGTCGACCGGGCGCCGCCCGACCCGCTCCGCGCACTCGCCGCAGCGGCCGGCGACGACGATCCGGAACGGTGGTGGGAAGACGTCATCGAGCATCGCGGTGACGGGCCCCCTGCCTTCGCGGCGGTTGCTGAAGCAATGACCGCAGCGCGCCACGGCACGATTCCGTCGCAGGGCGAAGAGCGTCGAGAAGCCCACATGCGGCGCGCGATTCGCGTGGCGAAGAAAGACGGGCACGAAACAATCGCTGTGATCTGTGGTGCATGGCACGTACCGGCGCTCGACCTCGATGCGCACCCGGTCAAGGCCGACGCAGCGACGCTGCGCGGCATGGCCAAGGTCAAGGTCGCAGCAGCGTGGGTGCCCTGGACTCATCGCAGGCTCACACAGTCATCGGGCTACGGCGCAGGGGTGGGCAGCCCCGGCTGGTACGACCACATGTTCCGCAATCCGGGCCCCGACGGGGTCGCCCGATTCTTCGTCGACGCGGCACACGTGTTGCGCTCGCGCGGCCATGCGGCATCACCCGACCACCTGATTGGTGGCACTCGACTCGCCAACACGCTCGCAGCGATGCGCAACCGGCCGCGCCCTGGGCTGGCCGAAGTGCTCGATGCCGCTGATGCAGTGATGGGTGGCCTCGATGTGGTGCGCAACGAACTCGTCGTTGGCGACGCACTCGGGTCGGTGCCCGAATCGGCCCCGCAGGTACCGCTCGCCCGCGACCTTGCGAAGGCACAAAAAGCAGCTCGCCTTAAACCCGAAGCTGCGACGCGTACCGTCGAAGTCGATCTGCGTACGCCGACCGGGCTGCGTAAGTCGCACCTGTTGCATCGACTGCTGGCCATTGGTGTGCCGTGGGGCGTGCCCGAAGAGGGGCGGGGCTCGTCTGGCACTTTCCGTGAAACGTGGCGTGTCGCCTGGGAGCCCGAGTTGTCGGTGCGTCTGATCGAACAGTCGGGCTACGGCACGACCGTCGCGTCGGCAGCGACCAACCGTTTGATCGAACGTGGTCGGTTAGCGAGCGGCCTGGCTGATCTGGTTGGAGTGCTCGAGTCGGCGCTGTTCGGGGACCTGACCGACGCTGTCGATCCGTGTGTTGTGCTGTTCGCCGAGCGTGCCGCGACCGATCCCGACGTCGGCCAATTGATGGACGCTGCGGTGCCGCTGGCCAACGCGCTGCGGTATGGCGATGTTCGCCAGACCGACGCGTCCTCGATGCGTTCTGTGTTTGACGGGATTGTCGTACGGATCCTCGCCGGTGTCGGCGTGGCATGTCGCCAGCTTGATGACGACGGTGCAGCAGTGATGGTCGAACGGCTCACTGGCGTGCAGGCAGCGCTCGCCGTCCTGTCACATCCGGCGCGAAATCAAGCCCTCCCCAACGTGCTTGCACAGTTGGCGGGAGCCCGTTCTGGGCACGGCCTGGTGCAAGGCAGAGCGACCAGGCTGCTGCACGACGGCGGCGCGTGGACCACGCGCGATGTCGAGCAGCGGCTGGGACAGGCGTTGTCGGGCGGAACGCCACCAGCAACTGGCGCTGCATTCATCGAGGGATTCCTCGCCGGCTCCGGCACCGTCCTGGTGCATGATGCCGACCTGCTCGGTGTCGTGGATCGTTGGCTGTCGTCGCTGAAACCTGCCGAGTTTGACTCGGTCTTTGTCTTGCTCCGTCGGACCTTCGGGGCCTTCGAAGCAGCCGAGCGCCGACAGATCATGGCGCTGCTGCTTGATCAGGCACCGCCGCGCACGACTGGCTTTGGAACCGATGTCGACGTTCGGCGCGCCGCCGAAGTATTGATGACGGTGCGACACATGCTCGGCGTCGGCCCCGGCCAACCGATCGAAGAGTTCAGTGAGCAGTTGGCCGTGGTGCTTGATCGTCGAGCAACGCCGGATCGAGATTGATCGAGATGATCGAGATGACCGAGATGACCGAGATGACTGAGATGACCGAAACGCTGGCCCGGGTCTCTGATTCCGAACGCCGTCGTCGCTGGCGGCTGGTGCTCGGTGGTGCTGCTGACGATGTGCAAGCGCAGCCTGTCGAACAGTCGCGCCAGCGCGCGGCCGAAAGCACCGAAGGCACCGAAGGCACCGAAGGCGCAGGCGGTTCGGATGATGGCGCCGCAGGCGGTTCTGATAGTGCCGGTAGCGCGGATGGCCTGGACGGCGCCAGCGACGGTTCAGGTGGTGGCCAGGCGCTGGTCGGCGACGATCGCCGGATCGACGCTGCGCTTGGCGCGCTCTATGACCGAGACGACGCAAACGGCACGGGGCCGCGCAGCCGACGCGGCGGTGGAAAGCGCGCCGGCGGGCTTGGGCGATCAAAGCCAGGCGTCGTGCGCTGGCTCGGTGACATTCGCACGTATTTCCCGACGCCACTCGTCCAGATCATGCAGCGCGATGCGGTCGAACGGCTCGACCTCAAACAGCTGCTACTCGAACCCGAGCTGTTGCAGTCGGTCGAACCCGATATTCACATGGTGACGCTGCTCGTCGAGTTGAACAAGATGCTGCCCGACGAGACGCGGGCTACAGCACGCCAGATCATCGCCCAGGTACTTGCCGACATCGAAGCCCGGCTCGTGGACCAGACCCGTCAGGCGGTTCGCGGGGCGCTGGCCCGAAGCGCTCGGACCTCGCGCCCGCGCCCTGGCGACATCGACTGGAATCACACGATTGCAGCGAACCTCAAACACTGGTTGCCGGAACATCGCACGATCATTCCCGAACGGCTCGTCGGCCACGGGCGACGGCAGCGGAGTCTCGCCAAAGATGTCGTCATCGCCGTTGATCAGTCTGGTTCGATGGCCGACAGCGTTGTCTACGCTTCACTGTTCGGTGGGGTGCTGGCGCAACTGCCGGCGTTGCGAACGCAGTTCGTTGCTTTTGACACCTTGATCACCGACCTCACGCCGTTCCTGCACGACCCGGTCGAGGTGCTCTTCGGGGTGCAACTTGGCGGAGGCACCGACATTGCCAATGCGCTGGGCTACTGTCAGCAGCTCATTGAGCGTCCGCGGGACAGTGTGCTGTTCCTCATCTCGGATCTCTGTGAAGGTGGCAACACCGAGATGATGTATCAGCGGGTCGCCGAACTCGTTACCTCTGGCGTGCGGGTCATTGTGCTGTTGGCGCTCAGCGACGAAGGCGCACCTGCCCACGACTACACCAACGCTGCAGCGCTCACAGCGCTCGGTGCCACAGTGATGGCGATCACACCTGGCGAGTTCCCGCAGGTTCTTGCCGAAGCGCTCGTTTGATCGGCATGCTTGCCTCGGAAACGCGCGCCGCTGGTTTGGCCGTGTAGCTTGTCAGCCGTATGGGTCAGCTGGTCGCCGTCACTGAGAAGCCGAGTTCCACTCCAGGTGTGGTGCGCTTCGAGATCAATCGCACGTTGTCAGGGCAGGGGCACGAGCGTTTCCGTTCGGTCCTGGATGCACATGGCAATACGCCGTCAGACGAATTGGCACGACGCCTGTTCGGCACTGGCCAGGTCGCAGGTGTGCACGTGTACGCCAACATCATCACGGTCGACCTCGAAAAAGGGTACGACTCGGTAGGCCTCGCGGATCTCGTTCGCGACCTGCACACGTACTGGAAGCCGGGTGTCAAGCCGCCGTCACCCGAAGAGTTGCAGCCCGATGAGCCAGCGGCCGCTGTTGCCTCAGGTGGCGACTCGGGTGGCGACTCCGGCGGTGTTGCACTGTCGGCTGAAGCTCAGAAGGTTCCGCCGCATCTGCTTGAGCGTGGGCGAGCCGCCCGCACCAAGTGGAACTCCCGTTAATCGTCTGATTTCTGGTTTTTAAGGAGCACGTTCAGCACGCCGTGCCGGCGCGCTCCGTGGAGCAAGCGACTCGAGTTGCGCTTGGTCGCTGGTTTTTCGCGGAACCGTGATCACTGCCACGCCGGAGGGTGAGATATTCGACCTTGCGATATCGAACGTGTGTTCGATATCATGCCGGAATGGACGTTGCGGTACGAGACATTAACGACGATGTGCCTGGCAATATCGCTGGCAAGCAGGTTAACGACGGCTCGACCCCGGCACCGACCCCGGCACCGGCATCGCTGGCGTCGGTGTTGGCGGCACTCGGTGACCGAGTTGCGCCGGTGTCGATGGCTCGTGAACAGATGTTGCCGGTCGCTGGGCACATCACCAAACTCTTTTCTGAAGGCGGCTTGGTGCGCGGTCGTGTCCTGTCATGCCGTGGCATGGCTGCCACATCGGCGTCACTCGACCTGGTTGCTGCGGCAGTGGCGGCAGGATCGTGGCTGGCAGTGATCGACGTGCCCACGCTCGGGCTCGATGCGGCCAGCGAGCTCGGAGTGCCGCTCGAACGCATTGTTGCGATCGACACATCTCTGGGCGGCAAGACCACCGCAGCCAATGTCGCCGAACGCGCAGCCCGGTGGGCCGACGTGGTTGCCGCTGCTGCCGATGGATTCGAAGTGATGCTCACACGGGTGCCCGCCGAGGTCACGGCCAGCACGGTGCGCAAGGTTGCCACCCGTTTGCAGCAGCGTGGGGTCGTGATGCTGGTGCTCGGTGACCCAGGGCCGTTGGTGTGCGACGGCGTGATTGACACCATTGACCAGGTCTGGTCGGGTGTCGGTGCGGGGTGGGGGCATCTGCAGCAGCGCACGGTTGATATGTCGGCATCTGGGCGCCGGGTGCCAGGTCGTCGGTGCGTTTCGCTGGCGCTGCCGTTCGGCGCTGAAGTCACGTCGAGCGAACACGATGCAGCAGCAACTGCTCTCGACAATGAGCCGCCATTGCTCTCTGCGGTGAGCTGATCATGGATGGTCCGCCAATGCGTATGGTCACAGTGTGGCTGCCTGACTGGTCGGCGGTTGCTGCTGGGTTTCGTCCCGAACAGTTGGCTGCTGTGATGCACGCCAACCGGGTGGTCGCGCGTACGGCTGCTGCTGCGGCCGAGGGCGTGGTGATCGGGCAGCGCCGGCGGCAGGCGCAGAGGCGCTGCCCTGACCTCGTTCTTGCTGATCATGATGTCGCTCGCGATGCCCGCGAGTTTGAGCCAGTGGTGCGTGCTGTTGCCGAGTTCTCGCCTCGGCTCGACGTGGTCGAAGCTGGTTGGGTCAGCCTGGCCGCACGTGGCCCGTCGCGATACTTCGGCGGCGATGCGGAACTGTCGGATGTGCTGCTTGAAGCCATTGGCAGCGCGGTGGGTGTCACGGGAACGGGTGTCGGGGGAACAGGTGGGCCCGTCGGTGTCGGCGTCGCTGATGGCCGGTTTGCATCGAGCGTGGCAGCGCGGCTGTCGGTGCGGCGGGGTTCTCCCGTCTTGGTCGAAGCTGGCGGGTCAGCAGCCTTCTGTGCGCCACTGCCGATTGGTTGGCTGCAGACATTGGGGGAGTGCGACCCCGAAATGATCGACCTGTTCATCCGGCTTGGCCTGCGTCGGCTTGGTGACCTCGCTGCGCTCACGGCCAGCGACGTGCTCGGGCGTTTCGGTCACCCCGGTGTGCACGCCCATCGGTTGGCCTCAGGTGCCGATCACCGGTTGCCGAGCACCACTGACCCGTCGCCGGAGCGTCGGCTCGATCACGTGCTCGACGACCCGGTTGCCCAGGCGGCTGCAGTGGTCTTTGTCGCCAAGCAGTTGGCCGACGAGTTGGCGCGGGCCCTGTCGGCTGAAGGTCGCGTGTGTACTCGGCTCGTTGTGCAGCTTGAAACTGAGCACAGTGAGCGATCTGAACGTTCGTGGTTCCGTTCGGCAGGGCTGAACGCCGCAGCGATGGTCGAGCGTGTCCGGTGGCAACTCGATGCGTGGATCAATCTGCCGCGAGGGAGCGATCAGGAGATCACCGGCGGCATTGCCCTCATCAGGCTGACACCTGATGAGGTGCGCGCTGACGTCGGGAGCCAGCTCGGGTTGTGGGGTGGTCAGTCCGAAGCTGACCGGCAGGCAGCGCGGAGTGTTGCCCGACTGGCCATGCTCACCTCTGACGAAGCAGTCACGGTGCCGGTGTGGAACGGCGGTCGACTACCGGCTGATCGCTATCGCTGGGTGCCGGCGTCGATGGTTGATTTTGACCAGCGGCAGCGGGCGACGTCAGCTGCCGGGACGGGAAGTGGGCCAGTAGGTCCCTGGCCGGGTTCGCTTCCGTCACCGTCGCCGGCCACGGTGTTTGCCGAGCCACACCCGGTTGAAGTCTTCGACAAAGCAGGGCAGCCGGTCAAGGTCAGTGGGCGCGGAGTGGTGTCAGCTGGGCCTGCTCAGTTCAGGTTGCTGACCGGCGACGAGGCGTCAGGATGGCGGCGCGGTCGATTGCGTCAGGTTGCTGCCTGGGCGGGGCCGTGGCCGATTGATGAGCGCTGGTGGGAGCCCGAACGGCATCGTCGATTGGCCCGCTTCCAGATGGTCACCGACGATCAGCGCAGCTACCTGGTGATTGCCGAACACCGACGCTGGTGGATCAGTGCTCTCTACGACTGAGTGACCAGGCAGATGTTGAGATCGAGATTAAGATCAGCCGACGCCGACGCCGACGCCGACGGCGAGGGGGATCCCGATGGCGTC
>Ga0208414_1000580_pt1 | contig 33910 bp, 37 predicted proteins | sample AntAceMetag02UKE_FD_184770 | JGI IMG/M metagenome (GOLD analysis project Ga0208414, IMG submission 184770) | Saline lake microbial communities from Ace Lake, Antarctica - Antarctic Ace Lake Metagenome 02UKE (SPAdes) (version 2) | ecosystem: Environmental > Aquatic > Non-marine Saline and... | reverse complement strand
ACGTAAAAAGCTGAGTAATTTCAGTTTTATATAAAAAGACCCGCACTCTGGTGTGGGTCTTTTTATATAGAGTAGTACAGCTGAGTTATATTCAAATGTTGTCGCCTGGAGCAGGGTTTGGTATCATCATACCAATATATAAATAAGGTTATGCATATGAAAGATCACATCTGGAAGATTATAGGAGTTGTAGCAGTATTGGCTATCGGTGGTTCAATTGTGTATTCCAACGCAGTAAGTCAGACAGCAAACGAAGGGATTGTATTAGAGGCGCACGTAAAAGGAAATATTGAAGCGGCTGTAACACTTACAGAGTATAGTGATTTTCAATGTCCAGCCTGTGCCCAATTCTACCGGGTGGTAAAAGAGATTATGGCAGAACAGGGAGAGGATATTCGTTTTGAATACAAGCATTTCCCACTTATCTCAATTCATCCATCTGCAGTACCGGCAGCCAAGGCGGCTGAAGCAGCAGGGCAACAAGGAAAGTTTTTTCAGATGCATGACAAACTCTTCGACAATCAGCAAGTATGGTCTGCTGCGCCTAATCCGCAATCATTCTTTATCAGGTACGCTGAAGAACTCGGGCTCGACATGGCTCTCTTTAGACAACACATGAAAGCATCAGTTATTGCTGATAAAATTACAGCAGAATTCAATGAGGCCCGGGAGTTAGGTCTAACCGGTACTCCATCCTTTTTGCTCAATGGAACACTAATGCAGTTTACAACCTTAGAAGATTTTATGGCTCAGATTAACGCTGCTATTGATTCAGTTGCAGTAGAGGGAGGCACCGAAGCAGTTGCTCCAGTGCCTTCTACAGAGCCAGAGGTAAGGTTTGGTTTCTAGGGATACAGGAACATAACAAAAAGCGTCCGTGAGGACGCTTTTTGTTATGTGAGTTGAAAGTCTATTGCATCAAACAGTTCTCTGCTGGCCGCAAGCACCTGTGTGAGTTCTGTCCCTACAACATAGTGACGCGTGATAGTGCCGCCTCCTAGAGACAGAGGCATTACTTCGCTACCAATCTTTCCGAGCTTACCTTCAATGATTAGGGGACTTTTTTCTTCTTGTATGACACGTGTGTAGGAGATTTTGGAGAGTATGCCGTGTTCGGTTGCACATTTTTGCAAAATACAAGCATTCTTTTGTTGCTCAGGGATGATGATGTTCACTCCTAGTCGATTGTAGATGTCATTGCGGAACGTATCAATATAGTGGCTTAATTCATAGAGTCTTTGTCGATGGCCACCGTATCGTAGTCCCACCTCAAAGAATTGCCACTGCCCGTTGCTAAGTACTGCATCAAAGTGGGCAGAGGTATTTTTGATATCAAAATGTGCCGTAATCTTACCAACCGCAGCTTGTAAGGCTGTAACTTCATCGTCAGATAGTTCATCAGTAGTGTACTGGAATACGCTATACGTGTCGTCGATGCCTATTTCCTGTGGAGTTATCACCCGAACGATTGGGCAAAACGTGATTACACCCTCTGCATTTATATATGTGTTAATTGAGTATTGTGACCCTTCGACAAAACTTTCGGTAATGATGTCAACCTTTTTTGCATAGTGTTCACTTGCGATAGTATGCATTTTTTCTGAAAAGTTTTCGTAATGCTCTTTAAATTCCTCCGGAGAATAGACTATACGAATCATAATACCTCCCGCTAAACCACTAGGCTTTATGACTTGTGGGTAGGATAGAGTATCAAGATTCTCTAAAAGTTCAGGTGTTATAACGTGATGAGAGGGAACGAGTTCAGGACACTTTTCCCCGAGAGATTCTTTAAAAGTATGCTTATTTATTGCGGCAGTGTAGGAGGCAGACTGTTCGGCAGTAATCTTCTTGCAAAGGAGGAGTGTCTGAATGTATGCAACCATATCTCTCTCTTGGGTACAGGTAATACAGCTGATAGTATCGGCATTTTTTTGAAGACGAGCAACATCTTCTGCTGTGCTGAGGTCATATACCTCATCAAATAATTGTAGGTAGGTTTGTTTTGCTTCAGACAGTGGTTGACGTATATATGCGCAGGCAAGAATAATATCCTCCCCAGGAAAGAAAGAACGAATTCGAGCCACATTTTTTTGTTTTATGTACCCAGACAGAAGTATAGTTTTTGGCATATTATTTTAATTTAAAGTAACTACGAAGAATTTTCTCGACAACAGTGAATGCTATCACATCATCATTACAGCGTTTTGGGAGATAATATAGGGCTGGGTTCGTGTTGAGCTCAATAATGGTGTATGAGTCTGTGTCAGCAAAGTCTCCAGGTATAAATACATCAATACCGACAACATTAGTAGAGAGGGTCTTTGAGACTCCTAGAGCCCACTTTTTAAGTGCCGGAGGGAAGTTTTTGGTCTTGTAGTATACGGCAGAAGGTATTTTGATAAGATGATATTCAAATAATGTACCTGCTTCGAGTACGGTAGAAGATTTAGTTCCTAGTTTTTTGTGTTGCCAAGCAATAAAGGCGGTGTCTTTGGTAGAGTCTTTTACCTTCGCCAGGAGCTGCGTGATGGTTGATTTTCCATCGCCAGTGACACCTTGATTATGCTTTGAGTGTATAAACATCACTTCGTTACCGACAACCAAGATTCTGTACTCAGGCTGATCAAGTATTGGCTGGACTAGAAAATCATCCTTATCTTGGTAGTATTTTCGACCCACCTTAGTCAGCTGAGCACTATTTTCAGCTATAGATATACCAATCCCGTCGTATCCTTGGTCGGGTTTTGTGAGAACAGGAAATGTATGACCAGTAGTACGTATATGGGTAGCTAAAGCTTTGGCAGAGGAAAAGTCGCCTATCCGTATTTCTTTTGTCTGGATTACATTATATCCGTATCTTGCTAGGATTTTTTGAGTGAGTAGTTTACTAGCCGAAAAGTGCCCCACTCCACGACGAGCAGCAGGGTAGAATCCAGGATGTCCAACCCCTACCAGACAAAACGTTTCATCACTGGAGATAAGGAGACTTTTTTTTGTGCGGGAGCTCTGCACTATTTCGGTCGCTAAGCCAAGTTTTTTTGCAACTTCAGTGTAGATAACATTAGTTCGTACGTTCTTTTTCATAGAGGGCTGTTATACCACATATACAGCATAATAACGAATAAGATGATACGACTTGTCAAGTGTTGCTTTTGACAACATGTGTGTTGTCACCACAAAAAACACTCTGTGTGTAGTATGCTTCTGACTCTGAAACATCAGATGTGGTCGTACAGCTAAAGAGTGAGATAATTTATTTATACGCATATATGGAAAAAAAGAAAAAAAATATAATTGTGTTTGTGATGACACTGCATGACCGATATATAGCAGACATTCATGAATACGCAGCCCTGAATCAAAAGGAGTATCGTATTATGCTTCTTTGGGATTCAAAGCTTGCCTGTCCGGAAGAGAAAGAAGGCTGTGATATTTTTATTGCCTGTGACTTCTCCAAGCCATGGAAAATTGCCGAAGCTCTTTTGCCCTACCAAAATGAACTTATTGCTGTGACGTGCAGAACTGAGCAAAATATTGCTCGCTTTGCTCAGGTGCTGCCACATGTGCCATATCTCCGGTCTTCAACTACTGAGTCTCTTCGATGGGCCACTGACAAGTACGAGATGCGTAAGCGTATGCGCTTGTTTGATAAAAAGAATACCCCTCGCTTTACCTGGATTAAAGAAAATACAAAAAAGGAACGAGATCGAGTAATAGAAAAAGTCCATTTTCCAATGATTGTAAAACCAGCAAATCTGATGGGGAGTCTGTTTGTGACAATTTGTTACCACGAAGAAGAGCTGGAGAAGACGCTTCGTACCATGTTCCGAAAAATACAAACGGCGTATGAAAAAGATACCCGGATGGAGGAGCCTAAGATAATTGCCGAAGAGTATATGGAAGGGAGTCTCTACTCAATTGATTCGTATGTAAATTCAGTTGGTGATGTGTACCACTGTCCAATGGTGCAACAGAAAACAGCTAAAGAAATTGGGCATGACGATTTTTATAATTATCTGCAGATAACACCAACCGCCCTGAAAAGTACCACTATTGAGAAAGCCCAGCAGGTTACTGAAACAGCTATCCGGGCACTTGGACTGAGGAGTATTACAGCTCATACTGAACTTATGAAGGTGGATGATGAGTGGAAAATAATTGAAGTGGGTCCTCGAGCAGGTGGAGCACGAGATATTCTCCATAAACTTAGTTGTGATATCAATCACACGATGAATGATATTAAAATTCGCATTCCTCACAAACCAAGTATTCCAAAGAAGTGTAAGGGGTATGCAGCGTACTTAAAGTATTATGCAGATAAAGAAGGAGTTATTGTTGAAACAAAAGGAATGAAGAAAATCGAAAGTCTAGAGTCATTCCATAAAATAAACATAAACAAAAAAGTAGGAGACCGAGCTATATTTTCACGCAATGGTGGTCGGTCAATCTTTACATTATTTTTGTACAACACTGATCGTTCTAAATTACTCGCAGACATACGACGGTTAGAAAAAATGGTGCAGATGAAGGTGAGTAATGGACGGAATAAAAAAGAAAGCCCAAAAGACAAGCCAGTTGTTGTAAGTAAACCTGCCGTAAAAAAGTAATCCGAGTTGTACCAAACCACTGACACCTTAGGCGTCAGTGGTTTGGTACTATATATGTACTATGCTTCGAACTCGAGACCTTGTCTTATTTGTAGTGACAGCCCTTTTCCTGGGCGTTGCGATTGCTGCAACGGTTGTTCGTGATACTAATGCTCCTGAAAGATACTCTGTTGCTTTCAATGATGCAGATAGTACGGTGGATCTGGAAACTACGGCACCGCAGGTATTGCTTGATAGACAGTCTGTTATTGAACGACTTCGGACTAAATTGCAAAACTCTACTGAACGGATTGCCCCAGCAGCGAGTGTTGAAGCGCCTGAAGAAGAATCTAGTACAACGCAAGAGCAGAGAACTTTGCAGCGATGCCTCTATCCTGATGATGCTCTAGCTATGGTCCCACAATGGCCATTGACTGATGTCAGTATTACCGTGCGAGAAGGAGCTCGGTTAGTTTCTTTCTCAGAGACAATCGTGGTCCCCTCACCAACAGCAAATACTGCCTCTAGTACAGTGTCAGAGGAGGTGATAACCACAGTGACTCCATTACTACAATTATCTCTGACACCGCTCAAGCAAAATGATGTGTCGTGTGTACCAAGTGAAGTGGTTGGAGTAACTAGTGGCGGTGTCCTGATGTTTAATGGCGACGTCAACTCATATAGAAAAATACCTGAAACTGCCCTCATTGGGTACGCACGCGATGGTTTTCCAATCTACGGAGTCTATGAAGGTGAGGTTGATGCGTGTGGTGGATATTCGCACCCATCGGGATACCGGTACACTATTTCAACTGAACGTGACTACATTGTAGGGTGTTATGTAGGGACACCGTCTTTATTTAGCTTGTAATAGTATGAAAAATATTTTAGCGCTTTTGGCAGATTGGGCAAATGGTCTTTTTGCACTTCTTCTTGCACTATATGTCACTGATACTGAAATTGTCTGGTGGTATATACCGGTTGCGCTGATGTTGTCACCCCTACCAGATGTAGACGCTATCCCAGAGTTGTTACAGCGAGGTAAAGTTGCTGCAAGCGCAGTGCATGTTAAAGACCATAGAACATTTTTGCATTATCCAATTGTTTCGTTGGTAGCTTGCACTATTGCCTGGTTCACTCTAGGCTTCTGGGGAGTACTTATTTGTTTTTCTGTAGCGCTACATTTACTTAATGATCTTTATGGTGCCGGATGGGGACTACCCGTCTTTTGGCCGGTGTCGAGCCGGCACTATAAAGTGCTTGGTCGGAGGGTTAATTGGCCTAAGAAAGATTTAGTCGATGCAGATATGTGGGGTTATATTTCTAGGAGCGAGAGGAGATTGCGTCTTGTGGTGTCATGGACTGAGGATGAAATGCCTGACTATGTAAAAAAATGGGGCATAGATAATTGGGTAGACATTGTATATTTTAAAATTACATGGATAAGTGTAGTGGAGTATGCTGCTTTTATAATTGCCGTGGGTACTATGCTGTTGTATCTTGTATCATAAGTATAAATATTTAAGATATATTTGAATTTCCAAAACACTTTTCTTTACTAAATGAGTTCGCGGGGTGACTAGTCTGAAGTTAGAAAATTAGAGTGAGTGTGTGCAGTAAAAGTTTTAATTAGCAGTAGTCGAGTATAATGTACATATTGTTATGGATAAGAAAAATAAAATTGCATTTCCAAAAAACTTCTACTGGGGAGCTTCCACTGCTTCGTACCAGGTAGAGGGCTTTAATGAGAATTCTGACTGGGCACAGGCTGCCAAAGAGGGGAAGGTGCCTGGTGCTGGACGTCTAGCTGATCATTATCATCGGTATGAAGAAGACTTTGATATTGCCAAAGAGCTGGGACATAATGCTCACCGTTTTTCAATTGAGTGGGGGAGGATTGAGCCACAAGAAGGGGTGTTTGACGAGAAAGAGATTGAACATTATAGAGATGTACTTAAGGCTTTGAAAAAACGTGGTATTACACCATTTATAACACTTTGGCACTTTACGTTACCAATTTGGTTCGCTGAAAGTGGTGGGTTTGAGAGAAAAGATTCTCCTGAAGTGTTTGCTCGGTATTGTGCGTATGTTGTAGAGGAGCTAGGGGATTTGTGTGATCATTATTCTACTATCAATGAACCAAACGTATGGGCAGGACATGGGTGGATGTATGGTGCGTGGCCACCGTTTAAGCGGTCACGTATTTTTGGGGTAAGATTTGGAAAAGATGATGGGTCAACGGCTCGAGTGGGAGCCATTCCACGGTTTAAACATATCTTTCTCTATTTTAAAGTAGAGCGAAATTTGGTTCGTTCCCATATTGCAGCGTACACGGCCATTAAAGATGTGGTGCCTGAAGCATTGGTGAGTATCGTAAAGCACGTACGGTGGTTTACTTCTGATGATAGGCTCGGTAATAAAATGAAGGCAGCAGTGATGCAGTATCTTCAGTCTGACCGCTATATGGGTAAGATTAAAAATCATATCGATGAAATTGGCCTCAATTACTATCGACATACGAAGTTTGGTGATAATAAGAATTATTTACATACCGACATGGGCTGGAAGGTGTATCCAAGTGGTATGCATGGTGCGTTGCTAACACTTAAAAAGTACCACCTCCCGGTATTTGTATCAGAAGCAGGTGTTGCAGATGAAGATGATACTATCCGTGCTCAGTATATTGCAGTACAAGTGGCGTCTATCGAAAGAGCTATCGAAGACGGTGTTGATGTGCAAGGACACATGTACTGGTCACTAATTGATAACTACGAATGGGCCCTGGGGATTAATAAAAAGTTTGGTCTGGTAGAGATTAACTATGAGACTTTGGAGCGAACGATTCGTCCTAGTGCATACGCGTACAAAGCACTCATTGAAGCCGCTGAGAAGTCATAAGAACCCACATTCCCGTCAATTGAAAATGGGTTGTTTAGGTTGTGCCTGAGGATAAGCAGTGTGGTTATACTTAAAAATAATGAGATACTATAGGCATATATGGCATGGATATTACTTGCAGCGGTAGGACAGTTTCTTAATGCAATTGTTGCCGTTTTAGACAAATATATTGTTACTGACGAGAATATTCTTCCTCGGCCCTTTGTATACGCTTTTTACTCATGCTTAATTGCAGGTTTTTGGATCTTTGTGTACTTGCTTGGTTTTGTCCCTGGTCTTTCAGACCTCGGCGCACCATCATTTGCTAATGTACAATCACCGACCATACAGGTGGTAGGCATGTCATTTCTTGCTGCCTACACATTTTTCATGGCATTAGTGTCTTTGTATGATGCCCTTAAGCATGCTGATGCTTCAGATGTGATGCCTGTCATTGGAGCGGTTGCTGCAATTTCTTCATTTGGAATGTCGTATCTATTTTTGGACATAGTACTTACACCAAATTTCATATGGGGCGTTGCACTTTTAGCTGTAGGAACTCTGCTAGTGTCGCAGTTGCATTTCACTAGAGGTATTATTTTAGGTACCTTGCACAGTGGTATTTTCTTTGCGTTACACTACATCACGATGAAGGGACTGTTTCTTGAGACTTCCTTTGATGATGGGTTCTTTTGGTCAAGAATTGGACTGGTTCTCTTCGCACTGTCCCTGCTCCTAATTCCTGTCTACTTTGATAAAATTAAAAAGCAAACAAAAGTAACAACTGGCAATAGTGTGTTATTGGTACTTTCCACAAAGTTTATTGCGGGTGTTGCAGCGTTTATGTTGCTCAAAGCAGCAGACTTGGGGGATGTGACCGTAGTGCAGGCATTAGATGGTTTGAAATACGTATTTATTATTATATTCAGTCTCTTGCTCGGTAGTTGGCTTCCTGCCAGTGCAGGCGAGAACCATACGGACGCAATGACTATTGTCCGAAAAGTGCTCTATGTTGCCATTATATCCATAGGCTTCGTAATCCTATTCAGGTAAAATGCCTAGAATCTATATGGTACTGCGTTGAGCTTCAGTAAAATAATCTTCACCGTACAAATACGTACGACTCACACTATTTTCCTCGCTCGCCTTGTTCCTTATGCATTATGATCATTTTATGAAGTGCATTAGAGTATAATTAGTAAATGATGAAATTTTTACGTAAAAAAAGAATAGTAATTCCTGCAGCCTTAATCTTAGTATCTTTAGGGATAGTTTTCCTTTTGGCTCAAAAAGAGGTACCTGAAAAAATACAGTATGGAATGTCTTTCAATACTATGTACGCTCGAGAGCTGAATCTGGACTGGAAAGAAACGTATGACGCTATCCTGGATGAGTTAGGTGTACGGCATCTTCGTTTAGCGGCACATTGGCCAATGGTTGAGCCTAGTAATGATGTCTATAATTTTATGGAATTGGATTATCAGATTGAACGGGCTGAAGAAGTGGGGGCAGAGGTTATATTTGCAGTGGGGCGAAGGCTGCCACGTTGGCCTGAATGTCACATCCCTCAATGGGCACAAGAAATGTCTGATGCAGAGCAACAAGAAGAGCTATTGCGCTATATTACTGTTGTGATTAATCGCTACAAAGATAGTCCTGCTATTACGTACTGGCAGATTGAAAACGAACCATATCTAGAGGTATTTGCTAAAGACCATTGTGGTGAATTTGATGAAGCATTTTTTGAACGAGAAGTAGCTCATTTTCGATCACTTGACGATACAAGACCATTTTTAATCACTGATAGTGGAAATTTAGGAGGTTGGTTTGGCCCTTATAAACATGCGGATGCATTTGGAACCAGTGTGTACGTACATTTCTGGAATCCTGAGCTGGGGCAGTTTAGGACAATTCTGCCACCATGGTTTTATCGAGTGAAAGAAAGTATCGTTTCACTTGTGCATGGTGAAAAAGAAACAATATTAATCGAGCTTGCTGCCGAGCCCTGGTTGCTTGAGCCGATTACTGCAGTAGGTATAGAAATACAATTTTCACGAATGAATCTTGAGAAATTTAATGAGATTTTGGAGTATGCAGAAGACACCCGATATGAGAAGCAATACTTATGGGGTGGTGAATGGTGGTACTGGTTACATACGCAAGGTCATTCTGATATGTGGGAACGTGGAAAAGAGTTGTTTAGTCAGTCATAAAATTCCTGACAGAAATTTTATAATTGACTGTAAGCTGCTGGTGGGGTGTAGCGGATCAATATTTGCTGACCATGCCCATAAATTGGGGAATTGTGTGTAGACAAGCGTCTAAAAAAAGCGCATTATAGTGGATATTATGATACAAAATTGCATTCTTCTTTTATTTACAATACTATTTTTAGTTGCGCCCATTGGCGCACAGGCTGAAACAGTACTTCGTACTGGTTCAGACATTTCGGTTGAAGCTGACCAGGTTGTTGAGGGTGACTACTATGTGTCCGTTGGACCATTTGGAACAACAGTTATGTCAGGGCGTGTAGTTGGAGACATGTATGCAGTAGGGGCACTGGTGACCATCAATGGTGAAATCGGGAGTGATGCCTCTATCCTGGCTGGGTCTGCACATATGCATGCATTAGTGACAGATGATGTCCGGATTGTAGCCGGTGATGTAACCCTAGCTGATGAGGTTGGAGGTGATGTGTTTGTCATGGCCGGATCATTAACAATTCTATCTACAGCAAACATAGCAGGTGATATCTTCTTTTTTGGTGGTGACTTATCTATTGAAGGCGATGTTGCAGGTTCTGTGCATGGAAATGCCCAGTTAGTGCACATCAATTCGCATATTGGTGGTGATGTAGATATGACTGCGCAGGTGGGTATGTCTCTTGGTGATACAGCTTCAATTGATGGTGTGGTGAAGTATACGAGTCTCTCTGAACTTACTCGAGGACAGGGAACTGTCATTACCGGAGAGGTTATAAAGACTGAATATGCAGCAATAACAACACGAGAACAAGCTCGTGACGTACTCATCCCTATTTTTATTACGTTGTTTGCGACACTTTCACTATACTTGTTATTCAAAACTCAACTTGAGTCGTTGATTGCGAGTATTGAAGGTGCTGCTACAAAGAGAATTCTTATTGGGAGTGCGGTAGTGATACTTGGTCCGATTGCAGCTGTACTGCTCATTGTGACCGTGCTGGGAATGTTTGTTGGACTTATGACGCTGTCTGCCGTGGTTATACTGGCTGTTGCTGGTTTAGCGCTTTCAAGTGTTGTCCTTGGTGCGTACATTGTAAAGTTTTTCACAAAAAAACTTGAAGTGACACTGGTTACGATTATTGTGGGTACGGTTTCAATCCAGCTACTCTTGCTTATTCCGATACTTGGTCTATTTGCTGTTTACACAGTATTTGTACTGACTGTGGGTGGAATTACTCAGAAGCTCTATCAACACTTTGTATAAGTTCTGACATCATAAAGCTCAATGTTCGTCAATACGACAATCTGTAGGTGCTAGTGATATAGTTATAGTATATGAAGGTACTCATCGCCGTAGTGAATGATTTATTTCAGTTTGTATGTAAGTCTTTTTCTGGAGCTGTCCCATATGCCCCACAGAAGGAAGTACTGCTCGATACGTACCAAGAGAAGCTGAATCAGATACAGTACCCATTATCTGCAACCGAGGTGCTACCTAAGTTGGTGATTCCGTCTTCTGTAGCTGCTGATGACACATTTCGGATTGGAGATCAGTATTTTATTGGGAGCATAGGAACATATTTTTATCATGACCCAGTAGTTGCGTTTGATAGTGCCTTAGAACGGCTTGCATATGGAACCCATGTCCGTCTGGTTTCACTTCAAGGCAGGTGGGCTCAGGTTCGTATTGCTGGTGTTGTAGGGTGTGTCTTCAAAGATGCACTAGTTGTCAAAAGTGACGCTGTGTATCCCAGTTTTGTAGCCAGTGTCCCCTATGATGCAGAGCATCCTGACACAGTGAAGCTCCGGGCTTGTATAGATGACGAGTTTGGCGGTGCACGAGGCGAGCATGCACTATCACCATCAGAGTATGTGCACTACAAACTGAAGCAAAATAAGCGTGCAGTTGCCTGGGGGAGTGTTCGCCTGCGTATCCCCGGCACATGGCAGCGAAAGCTTAAAGGTGGTATTGGTGTATATATAGGCATTACTCCCAAGGCAGAGTCTGTTATGGAGTACATAGTCGACGATGTAGGGCACCTGGCCTTTGTTGAAGCAGTGTTACCAGACGAAAGTATACATATTACCGAGATAGGAAAGTATAACGATAGCACCTACACAGAAGTCACCCTCCAACCCGAACAATGGAAAGAACTAAGCCCAGTGTTCCTAGAAATTAACTGAAGAAAGGAGAGTAACGACTATTCTGAATTTATGTCCTGATTTTTTCTCCCCTTGGGAAAATCACTGGACGAACTGACAGCACTACAACAAAATATGACCCCCAGGAAAAATCCCTAGACTAACTGAGCAAAGGGTCGAAGATCCTATTGCGACTTTCACCCCAAGGGTATTTCCATTTTAATATTCCCTCTGGTCATTTAAAATTAGGGCAGTTCTGGATTTTTTCCTTTCCCTAGGAAAAATCCCTAGACTGAATGACAGCACTATAATAGAATATCTCCCCTTGGGAAAATCAATGGACGAACTGAGAGCATGTCACTAAATAGTATGTTCCCAGGAAAAATCCCTAGACGAACTGAGGTACAACAGCAGAGCATATTTTCTTAATAAAAAGATCGCCTTGCATATTTCAGTGTCTATGGTACATTATTGCTCCTCGCATATTTAGTTGTGTGAGGAAGACTTCTTTTTTTAGGGAGGAGAGAAGTGTTTCCAGGTCCTGATTAGGACCACCATGTATAATGGCAAGGGCAATGATTGGGCGAATGTTGGTTTCTGCTCGGACTGACATTCGTCCATCACAGCCGCGTACGCAAATGCTACGCGGTTTTACTAATTTACAACAGGGTAAAAGACCTGGTTGTAAATTAGTTTAGACGTTATATAATACTTATTCACAGGTATTTGTCCTGAAGCCTGTGGGGCTGGTCCGTTTCAATGGGCTTGGTGTCCATCTGTAATGAGAGGGGTAGGTAGGCTGCTCACTGACCTACCCCAGACCGCCGCGTACGCAAATGCTACGCGGTTTTATTTTGTCTGTACCAATAGTTGAGATATTGCTATAATAGACATATATGGAACAAAAAGTAGCATTCTTCGACATCGACGGTACTGTTTTCAGATCAAGTCTTTTTATTGAATTGGTTGAAAAATTGATAGCAGAAGAGGTATTTCCCCTAGAGGCCCAAGCTGAATACCAAGGTGCCTATCTAGCATGGCTGAATCGAGAAGATGGGTATGAAGCGTATATTGGGGCCATGATTAGAACGTTTTATAATCATATTAAAGATGTAGAGTATGAAGTGGTTGCGGATATAGGTAGGGATGTTGTGTTGCTGCATAATAAGCGTGTGTACCGGTATACACGTGACCTCATAGCTGAATTGAAGGCAGATAATTACTATGTTGTTGCGATCTCGCAATCACCAAAATTTATTCTTGATGATTTTTGTAAAGAGTATGGCTTTGATAAAGTATACGGGCGAATGTATGAAGTAAGTTCAAACGGTCGGTTTACTGGAGTAGTGACTGATGAACGTATTATTCAGAACAAAGCAAGTATTATTAAACGAGTGTTTGAAAAAGAAGCAGTAACGCCTGAGGGTGCTGTGGCAGTAGGGGACACAGAAGGTGATATCCCTATGCTTGAGTCAGTTGCTCGTCCTATTTGTTTCAATCCAAATCAAGCCTTGTATACGTATGCACAGCAGATGGGATGGAAGATAATAGTAGAACGAAAAGACGTCATTTATGAACTCTGAGATAATGTATCTGCTACGTTGTGCTGCGAGAAACTTTCAGTCACCGTATAGTCATACGTCTCCTTCAATTTTTCTTGCACGCCTTGCACCTACATCACCTCAGAGTTCATTCACTTATTCCTGATCTTATGAAAAAGAAACTATATCGAAATACTAAAGAAAAATTAGTTGCTGGCGTGATTGCTGGTTTAGCTGAGTATTGTAATCATGATGTCGTCCTCTTCAGGCTTATTTTTATAGTCTTGTTATTTGTAACAGGACTGATGCCTGGTCTACTTTTTTATGTGGTTGCATGGGTACTTATTCCAGAAAAACCAATTATTGAGCCAGTTGACACAGCTGATTATACTATCTATCAATAATGACTAAAAAGGAACAAAAATTCGTTGATGCTGTTTGGAATTTTTATATAGAACATGGTCGGCATGACTTGCCGTGGAGAAAGACAAAAAGTCCGTACCGGGTTCATGTATCTGAGGCAATGCTTCAGCAGACTCAGGTCCTACGAGTTGTACCTAAATACAATACGTTTATACAATCGTTTCCGACCGTTGTAGCCCTGTCTGACGCCTCGCTTGGGGAGGTACTGGAGTTGTGGCAAGGGTTAGGATATAACCGTCGGGCAAAGATGCTTCATGCTTGTGCACAGGAGATTGTTAGTACTTATAATAGTACGTACCCTCGTACGTACGTAGAGTTGTGTACACTGCCTGGTATTGGTCCCTACACTGCCGGTGCAGTAAGTGCCTTTGCGTTTAATACGCCTGTAGCAATTATTGAAACAAATATCCGTACGGTGTACACACATCACTTTTATAACAATGCTACTGATATTGATGATAAGGAGCTAGTCCGGATCATTGAAAGTACGTTAGATATAAAAAACCCGCGCGAGTGGTATTGGGCGTTGATGGACTATGGTGCCTATCTTAAAAAAGAGTATGGAAGTATAAACAACCAGAGCAAGCACTATACAAAGCAGTCAAAGTTCAGTGGAAGTGATCGGCAAATACGAGGGGCACTAGTGCGAGTACTGGCAGAAAGTAAGTTTCCAGTAAGTAGGATTGTAATCCTAAAGAAACTAAGTCACCTAGAAGATATTCGTATCGATTCACAGCTGGAAAAGCTGCAGGCAGAGGGTTTGGTGACTAAGACGAAACAAAGTTACCACTTACCAAAATAATACGGTTTACCGTATTATTTTGTATTATGCCAGCGGATGAGGTGTATATGTACAAATTTCTTTACTGACTTGATTCTAGGGAAGTTCTCCATATATGCGTCATAGAAGTTCTCTTCTGCCAGTAGCTTCATAATGGTGTCATATTCAGTTTGCTCTGCGTCAGTGCCATCATAGCGGCTCTGGAGAGGTCGCTTAGACACTAGCATGTCGTTGGTTCGCGCCATACGATCGTAGGGAAACCTGTTCTCAATCAGTACCCAGTATTCAAACTCACGAAGGATTTTTTCGTTATCGAAGTTAAATGACTGGAGGATGGATGGGTCAGTAGTATATTCCTTTTTGAATTCTTGGTACGCTTTTTCTGTTTTAGTATGACGTGGAGTATCCATAAGTTATTCTTCTTTCCAGACGATTAAGTGTAAGTGTAGATGTTTTAATATTGATCGACTTCTTGAAAAATTTTCAAGAATTGAGTCGTAGTAGCTATCTGATTCTAGCTGGTTCAAGATAGTTTTATACTCTTGCCACTCTTCTTTATTGCAGTCTGACATTTTTCCAAATATCCGTTTTGGTACCAGTAGATCATGCGCCTTTGCGATGTTGTCGTATGGGAATAGATTTGTGAGTATGTACCAGTGGTTGTATGAAGTCACTACATGTTTCCAGTTTTCATCATATTGACGGGTAGCATTAAAATCCTCGAACTGTAGCTGTTCAGCAAGATATTTATTGCGTGTTTCTTCAGACCGTCCTGACATAATGTTTCTTACTATACTGATAAAACAAAATTGTTCAACTGGTAAAGTGTATCCTTGAGCAAAAGTCTATTTCTGAGTAATGGACGAGGAGTTAATGAAAAATTTTGTGAGATGTACGTGTTTGTACATTGAAAAATATTTTTCACGCAACGACGAAGTACATTGCCCTAAATAGACTTTTGACTTACTTGGTGTCTTTAAGGGCGACGGTAAAAAATATCCCGGGTACCATAAGAAATCCTAGTACAATGAAAATAAGCTCAAACGGAAGATAGAGAAGCGCAATGGTCCCTGAAAGTGCACCGACAACCATTGCCAGCGGTCTGGTAAGCCGGAAGAAGCTCATGATGTTGGCATCAGTTCCTTTGGTGTGTTTAAAGAAGTAGCTCTCTGTGGTTGCCTCTACCAGGGAGGCTCCTATGCGACTAATAAACATGAGTACCATCCAAGCTGCCACCGGTGCTGCTGCCATAAAGGATATCCATGAAGCTGAAACCGCAAGTATGAGGAATCCACAGGCCATCATTTCCTTTTCTCCAATCCATCTATCAGCAATAAAGCCTATAGGGTATTCAAATAGCACGTACGCAAACAGACCAACCGCAATAATCACCCCAATATCACTCCATGGAAGACCAATTTCAGTAGCGAGATAGAGTGGGAAGTAAATCACCATCCAGGAAAAGAAAATTTGTAAGGTGAAGTGTGCCAGAAATACGTTACGAATATCTTTTTTGTCCCAGAAGGACTGAATTGAACGAAGTACTTGAACCTCGTGATACTTTGGATCACTGAATGATTTAAACTTTGCAAGAATTATAAGAATAAAAATTGAGAAAATACCCGCAGATACCAGATACGTCTTATAGAGATTATTATTATCATCACCAACAATCAATCCCAGGGCAAGTGGTCCACCCATAGCGGCAATACTCATGAGGGTAAGGGTAAGTCCTCGCTTGCTGCCGGTGCTTTTCTCATCATTACCGATGAGACTTTCTGAGAAGATATCTATACTGAGGTATATAAGTGGGTTCAGGGTCATAAACACCACAAACGCCACTATGGCAGTTGCCGGCGAGGCTGTAAGACCTAGTGCAACCAAGGCAATGAGTTCTGCAATTGCTAAGTATATAGTGAGTCGTACGTTACCAATCTTTCGAAGAATTCTTGAAACAAACAAAAATGAGAAGACTGACAACGCAGAACCGATAGTATAGAGAGCACCAATAACTGCCGGCGTCGCAAACTGCTCCATGTAGGTTGAACTACCATATGCGACTAGTAGACCATGAAAGTTAAACACAATAGACAGGACGTAGATAAGTCCAAAGTTGATATGGTTTTTATGTGCACGATGTAGTGAGTGTCTTCTGTGAGTACCCATAGTGTATATAGTATACAAGCAGACAGTGGGTATGCTACCTGTCTAGCGGGGACAGTATCTATAGCATGTTGTAACACAAAAGGAGGGAAAGCTTTGCTTTCCCTCCTTTTGTGTTTGGTCTTCAACCAGTACTTCAGTTTATATCCCAATCAATACAGGAATCACCATTGGATTCTTGTTGGTTTTTTGCATCAGGAAGCTACTTACTGTGTCAGACAGTTCGTCCTTAATGATGTCGAGATCAATTGGATTCATGTTCTCGGTATGCTTTTCTACAGTTCGCTTGATGAGTACCCGTGCTTCAGACAGAAGCTGCTGGTTCTCGCGCAGGTAGATGAAGCCTCGAGAAATGATATCTGGTGACTTTCGAAGTTTTCCAGTCTTGGTGTTGACCGTAGCGATAATTACGAACATTCCGTCTTCAGACAGTGAGGTACGGTCTCGAAGTACTACTTCTTGACGTGCTCCTACGGTAAATCCATCAACCATGATGATGTCACTCGGGGCTTTTACTTTCTGTACAATCATCTCAGTACCATTCTTGATGTCCATGATAGTTCCGTTGTCTGGTACCACAATGTTGTCCCGAGGGAATCCGTTGTCGATAGAGGCATACATATGACTCTTAAGCATTGAGTGCTGACCATGTACCGTCAGAAGGAATTTTGGCTTCACTGTCTGCTGTACCCAGATAAGCTCTCCGGCATTTCCGTGTCCTGAAGAGTGTACGTCCGCTGAACGGAAGTTCACTACTCGTACATTTCGACGGAAGAGATTGTCTCGTAGTTTCTGGACTGCAACTTCGTTACCAGGAATCACTGATGATGAAAGTACAATCGTGTCTCGCTCATTAAGTTTAATAAACTTGTGGTTGTCAGTTGCCATACGCATAAGCGCTGCAAACTCCTCACCTTGAGCTCCGGTTGAAAGTACTACTACTTTGTCTGCCGGATAATCTCCCATATCGCCAGCGTTGATGAATGTGCCGTGTTGTGGAGTCAGTAGATTTGCAGTAATAGCAATCTCCACGTTATTTTTCATACTTCGTCCTTCTAGTACAATTTTCTTTCCGTACTTCTCACAGGCTCCAACAATACTAAAGAGTCGTTCAAACTGTGAAGCGAATGTACCAATAACCATCCGGCCAGTAGCATTCTTGATGATTTCTTCAAGGTTGTAGAACACCTTACCTTCTGGTGCTGACCAGCCTTCGCGCTCAGCATTAGTTGATTCAGCAACTAGTAGGATGTTGTTGTTCATACCAACACCTTCCCATACATCTCGCTCCTCTTTAATAGGAACGTTGTCTTCGTGTGTCAGCTTGATGTCACCAGTAATAACTACGTTTCCGTGCTTGGTGTGTACTGATACACCCATAGCATCAGGAATTGAGTGCGTTACAGGGAAGGTGGTCATCTTTGTGTTTCCAACCGAGAATGATTCACCTTCTTTAATCACATTCATTTTGATAGCTTCCATATGAGGAAACTCTTCCTGTCGTTTCATAATCATCAGTGACGTCAAATACTGGGTGTAAATTGGAGGATTTCCAATTCGTTCAATAATAAAGGGAATACCTCCAGTGTGGTCGAGGTGACCGTGCGTTACTACTAGAGCCCGAATCTTATGCTTTCGTTCTTCTAGGTATTGGGTGTTTGGCAGGATGTAGTCAATTCCGGGAGCACCTGAGGCAGGAGATACAAACTGGAAGCCAGCATCAAATACGATGATGTCATCTTTTGTTTCTACAATGGTCATGTTTCGACCAATTTGCTCAACTCCGGAAAGAGGAATCACACGTACTGTGTCATCATCCATAATCTCTGGAATCTTAGGTGCTTTATGATCTACCTCAGCCATTCGGTGGGTCAGTGCTGGGTTTGTCATGCTTCGACGACGCTGGTTGTTACGCTTTCCGCCTCCACGTCGTTTCTTGTTGGGTCCACCCTTGGCGTTTCCTTGTCCTTGTCCAGTACTGTGGCCGTTTTGGGAACGTCGGGGTCCGTTGTTTGCGCGCGGAGCTGCATCAGTGGCCTGTGCTGGTCGTCGATTTCGGTTGTTCCGATTTCGGTTCTGGTTTGTTCCAGTTCGAGCAGCACCTGCACTTGCACCCGTAGGTGCGTCTTTCTTTTCGTGTTCGTTGTTCATAATTGTAATTGTTATTCCTTGTAATGAATAGTTGAGAAAATCTATAGAAGTATCGATATTCTCAACTACTCACTAGGTCGGTAGTTGTTAGTTATTGCTGAATACAGGCCAAAGTTTATTTGCCGTTATATGCCACTGAGCAATATTTGCAAAGCGTTCACTAGGCTTACTTAGAGACGTAAACTCTGAAGTGGTCACATGGGTATCAAGTACGTAGCTGAATGTTGGTGTGTACAAGAAGATTGCTGGTAGTTCTGCAGTCATGATTTCAGCAAACTCTTGAATCAGTTCAGTACGGACTGTCTGGTCTGTTTCATTACGTGCCTTTTCAAGTAGTGCATCGGTGTCAATATTTGCGTAGCGGGCGATGTTTAGTCCAGGATCATCCTTTTGAGATGAGTGCCAGAATGGGTACAGGTCAACTGAACGACCAATGTCGTTGCCAAATAGTAGTGCTTCAAAACTGCGTGGTCGAATAATTGATTGTACCAAGTCAGTCTGTTCAAACTGGTCAACACTTACTTGTACGCCAAGTGCTTCCCATTGTCGGGCTATAAAGTTTGCTGTTGCGTCAAAAAGGGGAGTGTTTGCTGTGGAAAGTGCAACTGATAAAGAGACAGTCTCCTCGTCAATCTCTTTTTCCCATACTCCCTGGTCTGTTTGTGTCCATCCACCAGTACGTAAGATAGTTTTTGCTTGCTCTATTCTTGTGTCGTTGTCGGCAGTACTAGTTGACGAAGTGTCCCTAGATTCTATCGCAATAAAGCCAGGTGGCACAGGGGTGTCGATGGGGATACCGTGACCAAGGAGCACTTCGTCAATTAGTGCCGTACGATCAATGGCTATGTGGAGGGCTTCACGGGCTGCTTTGTCTCGCAGCGTGCCTGAACGGTTTTGGTTGAAAAAGATTGAAAATGTTCGTGGCAGTGGTTTTTCAATAATAGTGTATATGTCGCGATCAATTTGGGCTAACGACTCAGGTGACAGACTTGGTGTGCCCGAAATTTGTTTGTTTTTTAGTGCTTGCAAGAGTTCTTGTTCATTCTGGTAGAAGTTAAACACCAAGGTTGTTATGTTGGGCTTCTCTGTGGAATAGACTGAAGCAGTGAGCTTGTACGCATTGATAAGTCCTGATTTGGTACGAAGTACATCTTCTACTTCATACGGCCCGGTACCAATTGGCTGGGTATTGTTTTGACTAAATGGCAGTTGTTCTGTAGGAAGCTCATCCCAGAGTTTCCGGGGCAGGATACCAACCGCTAAATTTTCCATGAAAGGTGGGTATGCTTCCTCAAGTACGATATTGAGTTCATATTCTCCCAGTTCTTCTAGGAGCACACCATCCCAGTTGCCACGAAGCGGACTTTTGAGATCTGGATTCTGTATAAGTGCAATAGTGTACGCGACGTCACGGGCCTTCAGAATGTCTCCATTATGGAATTGCACATCCTGCTTGAGCTTAATGTTGTAGGTACGTCCATCTTCAGAGATGTCGATTGATGCTGCCAGGTCAGGTACGAGTATGCCACTAGCATCAAGCTTAACTAGCCCACTATAGATAAGTGCAACCATGTCATGATCAGCTCGTGTAATTGCCAGTACAGGGTTTACAAAGCGGGGCGTTCCCACGATGCCTTCCACAATCATTCCTCCGCTACTTGGTACTGAAGTTATGTACTTGGTGTTTATAAAGCTCAATACGAAAAAGAGTGACACACAAACAGCAATAAGTGCGGTGTGAAAAATAAGTCTGTCACCTCTGCTCCGGCGTTGTAAAAACGCAAAATATCGGGTAAGGAGAGAACCTGAGTCCTTTTTAGTGTGTAGGTTCATAAGAGAATACTGGCTTGAACAAGGCAGTAGTTTGGCTAATAGGGTCCGTTAAAATAACAACAACTGTTGCGGTGTTAGAAAATGACTGTAATAAGGGCACTGGCTACAAACAGGATTGCAAGAACGATAGAGGCTCGGAAGAGAAACTCTTCACTCCCACGTCGTTTCTGAAATGTTGCGCTGAAGTTATCTCCTCCAAAGGCACCTCCAAGACTCGATCCACGCTGCTGAAGCATAATAGCTGCTACGAGCAAGACAGAGAGTACGATTTGTACGTATGGCAGTACTGGTAGTACCACGTTTTGTATGAATTCCATTGCGAAGATAATAGCAGAAAGAAGGAGAGTAGGCAAGAGAATTTTAGGCACAAAAAAACCACCCTGCCTGTATGGCAGTAATGGCGGGTGACTACGCAACTCTAATCAAATGCACCGGTAAACGGGCACAAATGTCTCCTTGGTACGGAATAGCGCTTGTTTCCTCCCAAAAAGATTCCGGTCTCAAACTGAGAGACTGCTCATTGCGAGGTATCTTTGAGTTGCGTAGTCTTACTTAATATGCGCTGTATTTACAAATATTGCAAACGGCAATAGCTGACGTATAATAAGACGGCTCTGTGAAAAAGTACTGCTTTTTTATGATTACGAATGGCCCGGATGAGCAGTTGGTACTATATATAATAATTAATTAATTAAATGAGTAAGTGGACTTAGCGCCCACCACACTTTCAAAACAAGTTTGAAACTGTAGGTGGACCATATGTTTCTAAGTTCGCACGCTCACACAGTAACATATGGCAGAAATACAGATAAAACCGTTAGCGGACCGAGTTGTAGTACGGGCGTTAACTGAAGAGGAGTCAGGTACGAAGTCAGCTTCGGGCATTATTCTTCCTGAGTCAGCTAAGAAAGAGCAGGCGGGGGAGGGGATAGTGGTACGAGTTGGTGTGGGGAAGTGGGATGAAGATGGTGAAAAACGAATCCCGATGGAAGTGAAAGAGGGAGACCGGATTGTATACTCAAAGTATGGCTTTGATGAGGTAAAGATTGCTGATAAGGAGTATTTTATTGTGGGGGAAGCAAATATTCTGGCAATAATTGGATAATGTATTAAAAAATAAGTAATTTGAGTGAGCGGACTTAACGCCCACCACACTTTCAAAACAAGTTTGAAACTGTAGGTGGACCATATGTTTCTAAGTTCGCACGCTCACACAGTAACATATGGCAAAGGAAGTAATTTATGGGGAGGACGTACGAAAGAAACTGCAACGTGGTGTAGACACTGTTGCTGATGCGGTAAAAGTAACTTTAGGCCCACGAGGACGAAACGTCATTATCGATAAGGGTTATGGTGGACCGTTGATTACTAACGACGGTGTTTCTATTGCAAAAGAAATTACGCTCAAGGACAAGTTTGAAAATATGGGTGCTGAGATTGCCAAAGAAGTTGCAGATAAGACAAATGAATTGGCTGGAGATGGAACGACAACTGCAACCGTACTTATGCAGGCGTTGGTACGAGAAGGGCTGCGACAGACTACTATGGGACTAAACTCCATGGCGGTGCGTTCTGGTATGGAGCAGGCGTCAACCGACGTAGTTAAGGCCCTTCTTACACAGGCTACACAAATTACGACTACTGAAGAAATTAAGCAGGTAGCAACAATTTCTGCAGAGAGTGCAGAGATTGGCAAAAAGATTGCTGAAACAATCGAAAAAGTAGGTAAGGATGGTGTGGTGACGGTCGAAGAGTCACAATCATTTGGCATTGAAACAGAACTTACTAAAGGAATGCAGTTCGATCGGGGATATGTGTCACCATACATGGTAACCAATCCTGAGCGAATGGAAGCTGAGTATAAAGATGCGCAGATTCTGGTAACTGACAAAAAAATCTCTAACGTGCAGGAAATCCTTCCATTGCTTGAGAAGATTGCCCAAGCAGGGAAAAAAGAGCTAGTAATTATTGCAGATGATATTGAAGGAGAAGCCTTGACGACATTTGTGGTTAACAAACTTAAGGGAGGGTTTTCAGTACTGGCAGTGAAGGCTCCAGGGTATGGAGACCGGAAAAAGGATGTGCTTGAAGATATTGCAATCACTACTGGTGGGCAACTTATCTCTGACGACCTAGGGATGAAGCTTGAAGATGTCGAGTTGGTACAGCTTGGGAAGGCAGATCGGGTTGTGTCTACTAAAGACGAGACCCTTATCGTGGGTGGACAGGGTGAAAAAGGGTCTATCGAAGATCGGGTTGAGTCACTACGTGCTCAAGTAAAGGCTGCTGCAAACAAGTTTGATGCAGACAAGATTACCGAACGAATTGCCAAGCTTAGTGGTGGTGTTGGTGTGATTAAAGTAGGCGCAGCGACAGAAACTGAGATGAAGTATTTGAAGCTGAAGATTGAAGACGCAGTAAATGCAACCAGGGCTGCTATTGAAGAAGGAATTGTTTCTGGAGGAGGAACATCTTTGGCAAAAGCAGCATCATACATAGAAAAGGTAGTGCTCCCAAAGAAGAAGCTTGGGAAGGAGGAACTGGTCGGGTATCACATTGTGCTTAAAGCCCTTGAGATGCCATTACGACAAATCGTCGACAATACCGGGCGTGATGAAGGTGGTGTGATTGTGCAGAAAGTAAAAGACGCTGGGGGTAACTCCGGGTATGACGCAGTCAAAGGAGAGATGGTTAAGGACATGATCAAGGCTGGAATTATTGACCCCGTGAAAGTAGAGCGAGCCAGTGTCCAGCACGCTGTCTCAGCTGCTGCGATTCTCCTTACGTCAGAGTGTGCCATTGCAGATGCACCTGAGCCGGAAGGAGTTGTTGCAGCACCAGATATGGGTGGTATGGGAGGAGGGGGAATGTATTAAAATTCAACATCTACTTCGTTGAACTGCGAAAAAAGAGCCTCACCGTACACTTGTACGACTCGGCTCTTTTTTCTTGTCCGCCTCGCATCTATTTGAATTTTAATACATCCCCAGTGATTTGTGCGTAGAAAAAAAAACGAGAATCTAGACATAAGTAGTTAAGCTTCTAAAGCGTTGCGGTTACAGACGGTCAAACATCTAAAATAAAAAGCTCTGGGGTGCCCAGAGTTTTTTATGTCCCCTTGAAAGCTTGGTTGTGTTGGTGACCTTTGGTACTATGGCCTATGTGAAATTACTGACACTAAATACTGGCTTGCTTAAGATTGCTGTAGGGCCGTTACATATTGACCTGGTTCCGAAACTTAGAGCGCGAGCAGAAGCATTACCAGCCTCTATTATCGCCCTTGATCCTGATGTTATATGCCTACAAGAAGTGTACAGAAAAGAAGATTCTGACATGCTTAAAGAGCAAATGAAAATGTATCCATACATGTACCACTCTCCAAATGAACATGTCTTACGAAATGTAGGATTATGTATTATGTCGAAATATCCCTTTAAAACTCTTGAAGAGTTGGATTTTAAAGCATCTGGCGTTGAAAAAATTGTTCCCAAAGGGGCGGTAAAAATTAAGATTATTGACGGTCCGTATAAAGACGTTGTGATTGTAAACGTACATTTCCCCTATGGTGGATTTGGAAGTGATTCCCAGACACGATGGAGTACCATTAATAAACGAAATAACAGCCTTGAGCATATGGATAGACAGGTGAGTTCTTCCACTGAAAAGGTGATTGTTGCCGGTGATTTTAATTTTGGTCATGATATAGCACAAGAGAACCATGAAAAGATGCTTTCTTTTGGGTATACAAATATATCTAATGGAAGTATCACCTGGGATGTACACAATCCTCTGAACATGATGTTTCCGTTGTCTGTATCGCAGTCAATTGACCATATTTTTCTTAATACAGTATTTATGGAATCTTCACAGAACCAGAGCTACCAACGAGTATTTGATGTACCAGTCGAAACAAAAAAAGGCCCACTGTTTCTCTCAGACCATTTTGGGTTGTTGTGTGATATTACATTGTAATGTTTTTACCAAAGCCAGTCTTTTGATGTTGTGTCAATACGTGAACATGGTAAAATAAACACATATTACTGAGGTAACATTTCAAAGAGAGTATGACAATGACATTATGGATCGTGGTAGGAGTAGTTGCAGCAGTAGCAATTTTTGCGATTGCAGCGTACAACGGGTTTGTAACACTCACACAGCGAACAAAGGAAGCTTGGGCAGATATTGATGTACAACTGAAGCGACGGTATGACCTTATTCCAAACCTGATTGATACAGTAAAAGGCTACGCATCGCACGAACGTGAAGCATTACAAGCTGTAACTGAGGCACGAGCAAAGGCAACCCAAACAAACGTTGACCCGAGCAACATCACTCCAGAGCAGATTACTGCTATGGCGGGAGCTGAGTCTGCCCTTACTAGTGCACTTGGAGGATTGCTCGCAATTGCTGAAGCATACCCAGACCTAAAGGCAAGTACTAACTTTCTTCAGCTACAGACTGAGCTGGCAGACACAGAGAACAAAATTCAAGCAGCCCGACGATTCTATAACGGAAATGTACGAGACTTAGCAATTAAACTGCAATCATTCCCATCTAACGTTATTGGAAACCTGTTTGGCTTTATTGCAATGGATTTGTTCGAACTAGCTGAAGGTAGTGAAGAACGTGAAGTGATAAAAGTTGATTTCTAGTATATATGGCAAAAAAGGAACCAATTGTACTTAATGGACAACAAATTGGGCGATTTAAGGCCAGTTTACTACTCTTTAAAGAAACATATAGGTACTTTAAAGCAGACAAAGAGATGGTGTGGATACCTCTTATTATGGGTGTTGTGAACATTTTTTTGTTTGGGGCTATTGTCGCAGTGTTTGTATTGACTATCCTTGGAGGTGATATACAGCTTTCAGCTGAGGGTGAACCAAGTTCACCCCTTGAGTTGGTGTTTTTCTTTGCCTGTTACGTGGCAGGAGCGTTTACGTTAGCTCTGTCACAGGCAGCTATTGTACATACTGTTTATACTCGCGCACACGGTGGCGATGCGACACTCACAGATAGTTTAAAGGTGGCCTGGTCGCATGCAGGGTCATTATTCTTATGGTCAGTAATCACGAGTACTGTTGGGATTGTTCTACGGATGATTGTGGAACGTTCAAGATTTCTTGGCTTTATTCTTGCCTTAGTAGTAGGTGTAGCCTGGTCAGTACTCACATACTTTGTTGTTCCGGCGATGGTTATTGATAAAAAGTCAGCCTTTGGCTCCATTGGAAAATCAGGACAAGTATTTAAGCAGACATGGGGCGAAACGCTCGTTAGTAACTTTGGACTGGGACTTACATTCCTTGGTATTCATCTACTTGCGTTACTCTCGTTTATTGGACTAGCTATTGCCTGTGCTGTAGTGGACTTGGCAGTCTTGGTTATACCACTTGTGATTGTGTACGTTGTCTTCATTGTAATACTGGGACTTATTCAGTCAGCGATGGAAGGTATTCTTAAGACTCTTTTGTACATATACGGTGCGGAAGGTGCAGTACCTGAAAACTTCAACCGAGACTTGCTTGAAAGTATGTTGGTCAGGAAAGCGGTACCAAGTGCCGACCAAGATATATCACAGCCATCGCAGTTGCACCAGTAGCATAGACAGTGGTGGGATGATGTTGCGAAATCTGTAAGGAGGTCATCATGACTTTCTCAGTTCGTAAAAAAAGAAACTCCGCAGGGAGTTAGGGATAATTAAACTATGACAACACTTTATACACATCAAAGTTCAAACATTGCCAAGACGTGGTTTTTAATGGGCATGTTTTTAGTCTTAGTTATTGCCGTAGGGTACGGGGTAGCCTGGTACTTTGGTAATCCAATTCTGCTGTATGTTGCAGTTATTTTTGCACTGGTGATGAATGTTGGAAGTTACTGGTTCTCAGACAAGATTGTGCTCAAGATGACGCACGCAAAACCGGCAACTCTCGAAGATAATCGTGAGCTGTATAACATTGTAGAAAACCTGGCTATTACGGCCGGTCTACCAATGCCGAAGGTATATATCGTAGAAGACCCGTCTCCAAACGCCTTTGCTACCGGACGTAACCCTGAACATGCGGTAGTTGCAGTTACTACTGGTCTCATAGAGATTTTGAATCGCAATGAGCTTGAGGGAGTGGTTGCTCACGAGATGGCGCATATTGGTAACCGTGACATGCTGGTGATGACGGTGGCGGTAGTCCTGGCGGGATTTATTGCGATTATTTCCGACATCATGCTCCGGTCAATGATTTTTGGTGGTGGAGATAATAAGGACCGTCACCCAGCATTCTGGATTGTTCCTATTGTGGGCATTATTCTGGCACCAATTGCTGCCCAGCTCATCAAGATGACGGTTTCTCGCAAGCGTGAATATCTGGCAGACGCCACAGGTGCACTTCTCACACGCTACCCAGAAGGACTCGCGTCCGCTCTAGAGAAGATTACTTCCCATGCACAACCAATGAAGCATGCCTCAAACGCCACGGCGCACCTGTTCATCTCTGACCCGTTCCAGGGTGCAAAAAAGAAGAGCATGATGCAGAGAATCGGGGGACTGTTTCAGACGCATCCTCCTGCAGAGGATCGAATTGCAAAACTAAGAGGGATGAAAACTGAATGAAATAAGGAACGTAGTGACTATATTGAATTTATGTCCTGATTTTTTCTCTACTTGAGAAAATCACTGGACCCGAAACTAAGCGATCTTCTTCGTCAATTTCGTACAAATAATTCTCAACGTACCCCAAGTACGTCTCAAATTATTTGTACTCATTTCCTTGAATCTCATCTTAGTTTGAAGTTTCCGATAGTACGGAGCTGTAAAGGTTTATAATTACTTAGTTTTCATGTATATTTAGTATATACTGATTACACAAATAAAGGTATATGAATACGGTTAAAAAAGGAAAATTTAGACACATTGTCTTTAAAGATGGTGATACTTGGTATGCAGTAGCACTTGAGTTTAATATTGTTGAATCTGGAGATGATGCGAAGTTGGCATTTTTTAGTCTTTTGCAGGCAGTCGATGGATATATTGGTGGAATGAAGAAGATAAAAGGACTAAAAAATTTTTCAACTTTAAACCAGAAACCTGACGAGGAATATGAAAAAATGTGGGAAAATTTACATTCTTCAAAACCGATTAAATCTCCATATCAAATTGGTATGTACGGAGTAGCTACAGTATAGACATGCCACGAAGATATAATAACTGGTCTTTTAAAAATGTTGAGACGTTCTTAAAAGATCGTGGTTTCCGTTTGCATCACACAAACGGTAGTCACTTTTATTATATTGGAAATGGTATGTGTCAGGTTTGCGTACCATTTAATGGAAAAACTGCCATTAAACCTAGAACTATGAAAAGTATTATTCTTCAGTCTAAAATAGACAAAGAGGAATGGTTTCAAGGTGTTTAGGTGCTTCTTTCATTGATAGACTAGAGATAAAATTGGTTCGCATAATCCTAAACATACTGGTAAAGTACTACAGTACAAATGATTCCAGGGAGAGGTGGTCGAGTGGTTTAAGACGCATGCTTGGAAAGTATGTTATGGGCAACTATACGCAGGTTCGAATCCTGTTCTCTCCGCAAATACCAAAACCCAAACAAAGCTAAAGCTTTGTTTGGGTTTTGTTGTATTTGAGAGAGAAGATAGGGTTCGAAAAGCTTTTGAGGTATTTTCAAGCTAGCGTAGAAAATATCCAAAAGGTATACTGTCCATGTAATGGAAGAATCCTGTTCTCTCCACAATCTTGAGCTATCTCGAGACAGTTACACTTTAAAATTAGTACGGACAAATTATATTATGACTTTTATTATTTCAAACAAAGGTATCGAGAATACAGAAGGAACAGAGGTTACTATGAGCGGAAAAGTTACAAATTCAGGAAGCTTTGATAATTCGGGTAAGGTAAATATTGAGGGTTCTTTAGAGAGTAGGGGAAATATCAATGTTAAGGACAGTGGTGCTTTGAATGTAACAAAGGATACTCTAAACATTGGCGACATTAACATCGGAGGAAAAGATTTAAAAGATGTCATTATTCAAGTCGCTAAATCAACTGGTACAGTTGCAGAATTCGGAACTGAACTCTTAAAGAAAATTGGCCTACCTACCGCTCTATTTAAATAGTAGATTTTACATAAATCAGATAAACATATCGTAGTAATCGAGACCCTAACAAAGCTTTGTTAGGGTTTTGTAGTATCTACGCGAGAAGACAGGATTCAAAAAACTTTTGAGGTATACTTTGTACATATTAGGAGAAGTCTGTTTTCTTTTTAAAATAGTGATCAGACATTGGGTTAATTGTTAGTTATGGAGCAAACAATAATTGAGTATTTAAAAAATAAATATAGTCCAACAACAATTATATTTCATGGATCTCGTGCAAGTGGCAACGAGCGTGAACACAGTGATTGGGATTTTATTCTTTTCTACACAACAAACGATTATCCAGGAGATTTTCGCGAACTTATTCAAGGTCAAAATGTTGAAGTACAGTCAGTACTACTTCCTGCTGAAGATGTGTTGAAGGTATTTGGAACCAAGCTCCAATATGCACGAGTTGTTTTTGAAACGGCTTCAGAAGGTTCGGATATATTGAACAGAGCGAGTAAGCTGTATCTACAAGGTGCCTCGTGGGAAAAAGGCTTCCCAACTGGCCCGATGTTGTGGATGCAGGGGAGAGTTGATGGTATGAAAGATTCCGTTGACTCTTCTGAGGAGTTCCTAAGATATTTTTCTCAATTTTATGTACGTGCACTAAGTTATTGGTATGTAATTTTACATAAAGAATACTCCCAGCCTATTTATATTGCATTACCTGATATAGAAAAGCGTGATGCTAAGTATCGTAAAATGCTACATGAAATTTCAGATTTGTCTTTAAAAAATACAGAGAGGATAATTGTTGCGGAAGATATTGTGAGTCATCTCTTTAATTCAAAGTAATCATATTTTGGGTGCTATACTATCCCTATGAATGCGCGTATCTATTTTATCCTCATATTTACCTTTGTTACTGGGATGTTCTCTGGTGCCTATTTGTATGTTACCTCGTTTGCACCCGACTATCAGCAAAGTGATGTAGACGAGGTTTCAGAAATTGACTTTAAACTACAGGGACAGATGAGTGGAGGTTGCCAGATGGTAGGGGTGTGTCCATCATTTGTATTAAACCAGAACCGTACCTATGAATATATCCCCCAGTACCAATTACAAGCAGGGGAACCTGAGTTAGTGCTCGGGAAGATGGTCGCTGAAACATTTAAGAATCTTGTAAGTGAGATAGAGACTGCTGATATGGAAGTGCTACAAGAGAAAAATACGCGTAGTTGTCAGTCATACGTAGATGGAATTGACTACAGCTACAGTCTTATCTACCAAGGGGAAGTCTACGAGCTTAGTACCTGTGGCATGAACTTCCAGAATTCCGCACTTGCTAATGCGTTTGCTCCACTGTGGCAACAGTTGGCAACATCGAGTCAACCAGCAACTTCCTCCGAGGGTGGCATTGGTGGTTTCTTAAGGAATCATCTCGATGAGCAGTTTGAATACGATAACTAACATCGTATAAGCCACTAGGGCCATCCTTCATCTAGCTGAAGGATGGTTTTTTGTATGTATCAGGATATAAAAATAGGAACATGGGAAAACTTTTAAGTCAATATGACGTAGTGAAATATTATTTTTCTCATGTGCGTACTACCAAATGAAGCGGCCAACGACGGAGCTTCATGAAACTGATTTTTATTTGTTGCAACGATAAATTCACACACTAATTAATTACACTAAAATACATATAATGAAAAATAAAACAAAAGCGTTACTGATTCCAATTGCAGCGTTTGCAGTAACCGTAACTGGAGCCAGTGCATTTGATAGTTCAGTACTAGAAAATGCCGGATTAGACACACAGCAAGTAGCAGCCTTTGAACAGGCACATGAGCTACGAAAGGATGGAGATAGGGAAGCGGCTCGGGACGTACTTATGGATGCCGGTGTCGATATAGAGACAATGCAAGAAGTAAAAGCAGCCATGAAGGCCCATCATGCAGAAAAGAAGGATGCTGTGCAGGCTGCCCTACAAAATGGTGACTACGATGCATTTCTAGAAGCGGTTGAGGGTTCACCGTTATCAAATACTGTAGACACACCAGAAGAATTTGCTCTCTTTACCGAAGCACACGATTTGCGTGAGGCTGGAGACAAGCAAGCAGCTCGAGAAATCATGGAAGAACTTGGTTTTAACAAGAAGATTCATGGACGTGATATGAAAGGAGACCGTGAAGGCAAAGGAGAAGGACAGTTTGCTGGATTTCGGGGAGGAGATTCTGAGTAAGTGATACTCGCTAGAAGATACCAGAAAGAAAGGCACCTACAGGTGCCTTTCTTTCTGGTATACTGCCTGTACTGAAGTCGCTTAGTAGCACCATGTATCGTTACTAAGTTATCTACACACCATCTATGTTTTTTAAGACCCTAGTAGTCATTATTTCAATAGCCCTGTTTACATACTTTGCCATTCATTCATTTACTGGCGAGTATTATGATGTGCCGTATTTTGACTTTATATGAGTACTTGGTACGTATATGTACTCAAGTGCAGTGATGATGCCCTGTATACGGGTATTACTACCGATGTTGTCCGGCGAGTGCAGGAGCATAACAGTGGTACAGCAGGAAAGGGTGCAAAGTGTACTAGTGCACGTCGACCCGTTGCGCTTGTGTATAGTGAAGAGTGTATGGACAGGAGTACTGCTAGTAAGCGTGAATGGGTAATTAAGCAACTCTCACGGTCACAGAAGTTGCTGTTGGTTGGTCAGCACTAGACAAAACCTTTTTAACTGGTATTCTAGTGCCACATTTGAGCCTTGCTCGAAGCGGGGTATTTTTTATTCTTAATTTATATAGTATGAGCCAAGAAATTCGAAACATTGCGATTATCGCGCACGTAGACCATGGTAAGACAACATTGACTGATGGTCTGATGGAGTTTACTGGTGACCGAGAAGGAGATGCATCAATGGACAATAACGCTATTGAGCTAGAGCGAGGTATTACTATCTACGCAAAGAACACCTCAGTAACGTACAAGGATACTAAAATCAACATTGTAGACACTCCAGGTCACGCCGACTTCGGTTCTGAAGTGGAGCGAGTACTACGATCAATTGACTCGGTACTCTTAGTGGTGGATGCGCAAGAAGGCCCAATGCCACAAACACGTTTCGTACTTAAGAAGTCTCTTGAGCTTGGACTAAAGCCGATTGTAGTGATTAACAAGATCGACAAGCCTGCTGCTGACACTGAAAAGTGTGAAGATCAAGTACTTGAGCTCTTTATGGAGCTGGGGGCTGATGATGAGCAGTGTGATTTCCAGACAGTGTACGCAGTGGGACGAGATGGTCTAGCAAAGCGAGACATGGCTGACGAAATGAAGGATCTTGCTCCCGTACTTGACTGTATTCTTGAGACGGTACCCGCTGCAAAAGGGTACACAGAAGGCGACACGCTTCGAGCACAGGTGTTTAACCTCGGATACGATAACTTCCTAGGACGACTGGCAGTAGCACGTATCTACGAAGGAACGGTAAAGAAAGGACAGCCAGTATTTATCGTCCATGAAGGTGAAGAAGTGAAGAAAGGCAAGATTGTAAAAATGTCTGGCTACAAAGGTGTATCACAGATGGAGATTGACCAGGCATACGCCGGAGACATTGTACTTATTGCTGGTCTAGAGGACATCAACATTGGTGAAACTATTACTGATGACGAAACAGTAGAGCCGCTTACAGCTATTAACGTAGACGAGCCAACTATTGGGATGGAATTCCTGGTAAACTCATCTCCATTTGCTGGACGAGAAGGAAAGTACGTTACGTCACGACAGATTGCTGACCGTCTGCAGAAGGAGCTGGAAATCAACGTGGGACTAAAGGTGGACTTCTCAGGAGATGTGCTTAAGGTATATGGACGGGGAGAAATGCACATTTCAGTACTACTAGAAAACATGCGACGAGAAGGATACGAACTTTCAGTGTCACAGCCGCAGGTAATTATTAAGGACGTTGATGGCGTAAAGTCTGAACCGTTTGAAGAAGTAACTATTGACGTTCCTTCTGAATTCCAAGGGGCAGTTATCGAACGTCTTTCAAACCGAGGATTTATCATGCAAAACATGGTAACTAACGGAAACCAGATTCGACTACTCTTTGAAGGACCAACTCGAGGTATTCTTGGGTACAAGAACCAGTTTGTAGTAGACACTAAGGGTGAAGGTATCCTGGCTTCACAAGTAATTGGCTTCCAGCCATACGCAGGAGAAATCAAGAAACGACAAGTTGGCTCTATGATTTCAATGGCAGCTGGGAAGACACTTGGATTCTCACTAGCAAACCTCCAGACACGAGGAGAGCTCTACATTGAAGCTGGTGTCGAGGTGTATGAAGGTATGGTGATTGGAAATACGTCTAAGGGTGAAGAGATGATGGTAAACCCAACTAAAGGAAAGCAGCTGACAAACATGCGTTCTTCAGGAACCGATGAAGCAGTCAAGCTAGTACCTGCCAAGACTGTTTCAATCGAAATCGGACTAGAAATCATGGCCGACGACGAATACCTAGAAGTATGTCCACAGTCAGTACGATTACGTAAGCAACAGCTAAAGGAGGCAGATAGGAAGAAGAAGTAAGTAAAATCTAGAGGAATAAAAACAAACGACCCAGATATCTGGGTCGTTTGTTTTTGTATTAGCCAACCCCATTCTACTCGCGTATACTGTATCTATGAATAAAATTTTGATTGTTTTGGGAGTATTGATTGTCGTTGGAGGAGCAGCATTTTTATTAATTCAAGGTACTACGTCTACCTATGAAGCTGATGAAGTAGAGGTGGTGGTTGTAGAGGAGGAAATGATGGAAGTAGAACCAGGTGGTGGTATTGGCGATGGAGCGCAACCATTGAATGAGCTCATTGCAGCTGAAGCTGGACCAGTGGAAGTCATTGGTTCTTCGGTAGAAGGGCGAGATATTACCGCCTACCACTTTGGTACGGGAGAAAAAGAAGTGATGTTTATTGGTGGTATTCACGGTGGCTATTCGTGGACTACGGCATTGATGGCGTTTGAACTAGTGGAGTACTTAGAAAATACCCCTAGTGCAGTACCTGAAGGTGTGAGAGTAACCGTTATTCCTACAGTAAATCCAGACGG
>Ga0208414_1000572_pt1 | contig 34331 bp, 40 predicted proteins | sample AntAceMetag02UKE_FD_184770 | JGI IMG/M metagenome (GOLD analysis project Ga0208414, IMG submission 184770) | Saline lake microbial communities from Ace Lake, Antarctica - Antarctic Ace Lake Metagenome 02UKE (SPAdes) (version 2) | ecosystem: Environmental > Aquatic > Non-marine Saline and... | reverse complement strand
CCGTAAGGGTAAGATTTCTATTCGTACATCAAACAGGAAAGCGGGTATGACAAAGGATACAGTTAGAACTGGTCTCGAGTTGTTTTTTGGTGGAAATGAAGCTCAAGTTGAGGGGGCAATGAATGCAATCCAAGATAATCTTGTAATAAAGGAATCTGTCTCTCTGGCTGTCACAGGTATAAAGGATAAATAAGATAAGTAAATAAGAAAAATATGGTTTGGAGCCAATACGTATACGAAGCGACCGTCGACCTCGATTCCTACGCAAGTGGGGACGATGATGACGGTCACGACATCACTCCTCTGAATATTGAAGACTGGGAAGTTGAATATTCAGATGAATTAGCAATGCTATGGGATACCATCAGGACATTATTGTATGATGCAGAGATTGAACATATAGGGGAGTTATGTGATTTTGTTGAATTATGTTACACAGAACATGATCCATATCACGGACGTATCACTTTTGGGTGTGAAGAAGATACGATATGGTATGAAGAACGTCTCGCTCATGTATGGAAAAATGTCAGGCGTATCATCAATGATAATGGTCTTCATCAGGAGATTCTGCGTGGTGTAACCTTTGATCATTTCATGTATTTTGCCAAAAATTATATGAGTATACATTAAACAACCATGCTTCCCGAGCTTACTTCCCAGAAGGTCGCTATCCCCGCCGCTCTTTTTTTGGCACTCAGCCCCGGCGTACTCCTCACCACGTCGGGTCGCAGCGTCAAATTTATGAACGGCCAGACCGGACAAATGGCCGTCGCATTCCACGCTCTCGTGTTCTTCCTCGTTTATTCGTTGATCGCACGTGCTCTCGGTCTCGTACTGACCAAGACGGATCTGCTCGTCACGACGACTCTGTTCCTCGCACTCAGCCCCGGTATGCTTCTTTCGTTACCCCCTGGATCGGGTGGTGTCTTCGCGAGTGGCCAGACCAGTGTCGCAGCTGCGTTGACGCACACGGTTGTCTTCGCGACCGTTTTCGCGTTACTTCGCAAGCAATTTCCTACTTTCTATTAAATAGGAGAATGAAGTATCTTGTACTCGGACCAGCCTCAATGGGTATTTATGCCTTTTTGGGGCGTCTCAAATCCATGGAAGAAAGTTTGGGTACTGTCAAGGAAATATCTGGATCTTCAGCAGGATCAATCTTGGCTCTTTTTTGGGCTATCGATATGTCCATTGATGATATGATAGAAATTTCTTTGAATGTTGATCTCTCTGATTTTGTTAAATTAAACATCGGAACCTTCTTTAACAAATTTGGCTTTGTTGAAATAGAACCGATACGAGATAAACTCGTTGAGATATGTGGGTGTGACCCAACATTTCGAGAATTGAAGAAGAAGATTTATGTTTCAGCCTTTTGTCTGAACACGTCCAAAACTGAATATTTCTCTGTGGATACACATCCTGACATGAAGGTTATAGACGCAGTATGTATGAGTATAGCTATACCATTAATTTTCGCATCGTCGGAGTATCAAGGGAAGACTTACGTAGATGGTGGAACCGTTGAAGAATATCCGATGAACCCGTTTATTGGTAAGAAACCTCATGAAGTTACATGCGTTAAATTGGTCATGGATGATATTTTTAAAGAAACAATAGATAACCCAAAAGATTTTTTAGAATCCCTGATACGTTCGACATTGAAAAATAGAACGAACTACGAAGAGAAATGTGTAATGATACCGATCGACGTTGGTGACGCGGGTATTTTTGATTTTAATATGACATATGAAGAAAAGGTTATACTCATGAATATTGGGTATAGTCAAAAAAAATAATGTATCTCAATATTAATATGGAGACTGTATGTAACCCTTCCATTAATACTGAGAACTTGAAGAAGTTTTTAAAGGTCAACACCGGTGTTGATATCAAACTTTCCAGGGAAGAACTATGTGATGCATATGCTCATATAGAATCTGGTAAGCTCCCCCTCCCACCACTTGTCATGACACGTGATCGAACCTACCTACTCGATAAACGATCACCTCTTACACAGAGAGACTATGATATTTTCTTCTCGTCGTCCGTTTTGAGAAAAGATCTCGAACGCATAGCAAGAAAGGTAGATATCACAAAGGTTGAAAACTTATCAAAAAATGAATTGAAGGAAAGAATCGGTAATCGTTTAATTACCATGGGTATTAGAGAACCAATCCAAATAGGTAAGAAACGAACTATCACAAAAATTACGAACACGAACATAAATCGGAACTTGAATCAGAACTTGAATCAGAACATGAACATGAACCAGAACATGAACGTGAACACGAACGTGAACGTGAACACGAACGTGAACGTGAACACGAACGTGAACGTGAACACGAACGCGAATCAGAACATGAACGTGAACACGAACACGAACCAGAATGTGAATAATAGATCCAACTCGAAGCCATCATTCCCCGAAAACCTATTCAAAAATACAAAGGCACCCCAATTCATAACCAAAGAACGGAAACCAAGTTTATTTTTTAAATCCACACCAACCTTCATCGTGAATGCCTATAAAAAACCAGTGGTAAATTATACCGAAAGGCGATCTGTCATTAATCAAATCCAAGAAAAACCAAATAATTCTAAAAATTTATTGAACTTTATCGAACAGAAAAATGAAAATAACCGTCAAAAACAGAAAAATGAAAATAATAATAAGGCTAAAGAACAAGAAAATCGTATCAAGAAAGAACAGGAAAATCTCAACAAGGAAAAGAAAAACAAAGAAAATAAAGAAGAAGAGGAAAAAAAGGAGAATGAAAATATAAACCGCATCAAGAAAGAAAATACCGTCATTAATAAAAAAAATAATATCATCAATCAAAAGAATAAACAGATTAGTACTACAACAAAGATCAATGTTATAAGTAATATCAAAACAAATAAACTCATACAAAACCAGGAACAAAGAGAAGTGAGACGTCGTCAATCCGTTGAAAAAAATTCCATTGAAAATAAACAAAAGAAAGAAAAAGAACGATTGGATAATAAGAGGAAGGATGAAGAACGTATAGAGAGAGAAAGGAAACAAACTCTTGAAAATAAGAAGAAGGAAGAAGGACGTGTCGAAATAGAAAGGAAACAAACTCTTGAAAATAAGAAGAAAGAGGAAGGACTTATCGAAAGAGAAAGGAAACAGGCACTTGAAAATAAGAAGAAAGAGGAAGGACTTATCGAAAGAGAAAGGAAACAGGCACTTGAAAATAAGAAGAAAGAGGAAGGACGTGTCGAAAGAGAAAGGAAACGGGTACTTGAAAATAATAAGAAGGATGAAGGACTTATCGAAAGAGAAAGGAAACAGACACTTGAAAATAAGAAGAAAGAGGATAAACGAATCGAAACGGAACGAAAAGAGAGAGAAAAATACAGAAGACAATTCGATTCTAAAACAAGATTAAAATTAGAGAAAGAAGATAAACGTCGTGAACGAATTGAAGACGAAGAGCGTAAAAAACAAGCTAATGAGGGTGAAAGACGTAATAAGATTGAAGACGAAGAGCGTAAAAAACAAGTCAGGGAAGATGAACGACGTAAGAAAACTGAAGACGAGGAGCGTAAAAAGCAAGCTAGGGAAGATGAACGACGTAAGAAAAGTGAAGACGAGGAGCGTAAAAAGCAAGCCATAGAAGGTGAACGACGTAAGAAAATCGAAGACGAAGAGCGTAAAAAGCAAGCCATAGAAGGTGAACGACGTAAGAAAATTGAAGACGAAGAGCGTAAAAAGCAAGTAAAGGAAGATGAAAGACGTAAGAAAATTGAAGATGAAGAGCGTAAAAAGCAAGTAATGGAAGATGAAAGACGTAAGAAAATTGAAGATGTAGAAATACGTAGAAAGCAAAAGGGAAATAACCTTACCCGAGTCGTAGAGATACAAGAACGAAAACGTCGAGAAGCTGAAGAACGATCACAGAGAAAAAAACGTGCACGAAATGCTGAGATGAATCTTAAACTCAAAAAAATAAATGTAAATCGAGCCATTAATGAAAACCGTGAACGTAAACAGAAAATAAAAGATAATGCTAATTTGGCGAAAATAGAAATGAAGGAGAAGGCTGATTTAGCGAAAATAGAAATGAATGAGAAGGCTGATTTAGCGAAAATAGAAATGAAGGAGAAGGCTGATCTGGTGAAGAAAGAAATGAATGAAAAGGCTAAGAAAGAAGAAAATGCACGTATCAGTGAAAAAGAAGATAAAAATAAAAGACGTCTCGAGCTTGAATCTATCAAGGAAAAGGAGCGTTTAAGGCGTGAAGAAGGAAAGAAAACTAAGATCGCAGCTGCTATCGAAGCCGGGAAAAATATAAAAGAGGCACGTGCGAAACCTAAAAATAATAACAATAATTTTAACGCGTCTTCTACATTAGAACAATTAGAGGTTAATAATAGGAAAACGTCATTATCTGAAAAAGTTAAAAAAATAGTTAAAACACCAATTTGGAAACAACAATGGTTGGCGAATATCCGATCCGCAAAAAACATTCAATCACTGAAAAATTTAGAATCTACATTCGACAGAAAGACCAAACTGAGAAATGAAATAGCAAAGACTAATAGTGTAAAATTCGAACTAGCACAGAAGAAGATTTTATCATCGGTTGTAATGAACCCCATCGATAATGTCAACGAGAGTGAACAAATACTTATGAAGCGTATAACGATGAGTGATCTGAAGGAGTATATCAAAACGAAGCCACTTTCTAATAAAAACAAGAAAGTATTCATGGATCAAGTTGGTAGACCATCTGCCAATCTTAATGCAATTCGTAAAAACGTAAATAACAATAAGAAACGAAAAATCCTCAACTCTTTCGTGAATGCCAGTAATCGTGTAGATAAGAAACAAAGGGTAGATACATCACGAAAACGTAAGACATTGAATTCATTTATTGAAGCCAGTGACCGTGTAGAGAAGAAGCAAAAACAAGAAGTTGTAAAAAAACGTAAAATCCTCAACTCTTTCGTGAATGCGAGTAATCGTGTAGAGAAGAAGCAAAAACAAGAAGTTGTAAAAAAACGTAAAATCCTCAACTCTTTCGTGAATGCGAGTAATCGTGTAGAGAAGAAGCGTAAGATTAACAATGCTGACGCTAAAGCCAAGGCAAGTGCTGACGCCAAAGCCAAGGCAAATGCTGACGCCAAAGCCAGGGCCAATGCTGACGCTAAAGCCAAGGCCAATGCTGACGCTAAAGCCAATGCTGACGCTAAAGCCAATGCTGACGCTAAAGCCAAGGCTGACGCTAAAGCCAAGGCCAATGCTGACGCTAAAGCCAAGGCCAATGCTGACGCTAAAGCCAAGGCCAATGCTGACGCTAAAGCCAAGGCCAATGCTGACGCTAAAGCCAATGCTGACGCTAAAGCCAAGGCCAATGCTGACGCCAAAGCCAAGGCCAATGCTGACGCCAAAGCCAAGGCCAAGGCTAATGCATCAAAAATGAGTATCCGTCTCGCTGCGGAAAGGTCAGCTGAGACGATGAAGAAGGTATTAAGAAATCAATCGGTCACAAACATGAACAAAAAGGGTATTATATCCTTCATCAATAAGAAGCGTCAAAAGTTAACAAACCCTCGGGCCACTGTATACAAGTCCTTGGTTACAAAAGCCATGACAAAGAAAGAACTCGAAAAGATACGTAAAAATGTTGAAAACGAAATAATCACTCGTAGTTTATAATGTTTTAAGGTTGGTTTAAAGAAAACTACTTAAAGTAATGTAATGGACAACTGTGATGTATGTTGTGAAAAGTATAACAAGACAACTCACAAAAAAGTTTCCTGTCCTTTTTGTGACTTGTGTGCATGTAAGACCTGTTGTCAGACATATTTGATATCATCTACTGAAGATACTCATTGTATGAAATGTAAAAATCTGTGGAATCGTGAATTCGTTGATACGTTTTGTACGAAACATTTTAGGAATACTGAATATCGAAAACATCGGGAACATATACTATTCGATCGTGAAAAGATGCGTATGCCTGAGACACAACCCGAAGTCGAAAGAATACTTCATATGCGTAGACTGAACAGTCAGGTTGATCATTTGAGAAATAGATTGCTTGTTCTACATACACAATATACATCACAGGGTATAAGCATGCAAGCACGTGCGAGTCTAACGGATTTACAAGAACTCAATAATGAAATGAAGGATACATTCGGTGAACTCATGGATGTACGAAGAAGAACCCATGTGATCCATAATGACCCCAAATTGATACGGAAATGCCCACTTGAAGGGTGTAAAGGATTTATAGATGATCAATGGTATTGTGGCCTTTGTCAGAATACATTCTGCGAAAAATGTAACGAGTTGATAGATGAAGAGCATGAATGTAACCCCGATTCTGTAAAGACGATGAAATTATTGAAAAGGGACACTAAACCGTGTCCAAAATGTGGAACAATGATCCACAAGATTGATGGATGTTCACAGATGTGGTGCATCGACTGTCACACAGCATTTAGTTGGGAATCTGGGTGTATAGAGACTGGACGGATACATAATCCTCATTATATGGAGTTCAAAAATAAACATTTCACGAGTCGTGAACACGGAGATATCCCATGTGGTGGTGTCCCAGCTTTTGATGAATTGAAATATAACAGTTTCATGACCCATATTAGACGGATTATATCTCAATACAATCGAGATATGCATTACCGTTATGACGAAATTTACGATAATGATAATATGTGGCTTAGGGTTTCTTACATGTTGAATGATTTAGATGAAATTCGATTCAAACGAGAATTACAACGAAGAGATAAACTCCGTGAAAAAAATCGTGATATACGAAACATTCACCAGATGTTTATAGATACTGCGGGTGACATGCTCAGACAGTTTGTGATAGATACCAGAGAATACTCGAAACTTCGTGAGTTATTATTAGAACTCGTAGAGTATGTGAACAAAGAAGTTATAAAGATCCGTGGTCGTTATAATTGTATTATCCCCCATTTACTCGAGATAAGACATTAAAGGTTCTAAGAGTACAGTGTATAATGGAAGTAGATGTTCTTGCCAAACAAATATACACCGATTTAGGACCAGGATATAGTGAGCGAGTGTATCATAATGCGATGGAGGTTCTTTTACGAAAACATTCTATACTGTATGAATCTGAACGAATAGTCCCTATTCTATTTGAGGGACATGTTATCGGAAATTTACGAGCAGATATAATTGTTGAGTCTCACACTGTTCTAGAATTTAAAACAATCAAGACCCTTAACGATCAAGCAGAATTACAGGCTCTCAATTATTTGCGACTTCTCGGGTTGAAAGTTGCATACTTGATAAATTTTCCACCATTTCCTCATCGTGAAATTGAAGTCCGTAAAGTTACAACCTAAGTATCCCATCTCTTGCTCTTGGCTATCGAATCCACAATGCCCAAGTTCAATTACAGTCACGTTTGTATTTCCAACCTGGTTTTCCAAGTTGATGAGAAGATCATCGATCTCTCACCTCCTTACCAGAGGGGTGATGTATGGTCCATGGCGGACAGAGAAAAATTGATCGCATCCATTGTCGACAAGTCCTTCCCGATCCCTTCGATCAGTTTAGCGACTAACCCCGACAACATTTGTATGTTCGAGTCTGAAGTGTTGGATGGACGTCAAAGACTTACGACATTATCGATGTATCGTAACAATGAGTTCAAGTATAACGGGCGTTACTATTCCGACATGACTATTCGCGAACAAAACTTCTTTGATATTACTCAAATCCAATTATGTACTGTCGAGAATCCTACGGATGCTGAGCGTCGTGACTATTTCAGAACTTTACAGATGGGGCATGCTCTTCGTGTGACGGAAATTGCGTGGTCATATGACGATCACCCCGTCATGATGATGATCCAGAATATAAGAAGTGAAAAACTGAAAGAGATTGAAGCAATCACACCCACTGAGAGGCATGCTGACGTGACCATCATGTTGAACATTTATGATATTTTCACCAGTGCTAACCCAAAAACTGCTGGACGTTACCATTCAAATAGTCTGAGGACTTATATCGAGAAGAATAACGATACACCAGACTATGAAGTTGAACACAAGATGAAATTATTCATCAACTTTTTACATGCCGTCTACAAGATCACACAACCGATCTGTAAGAGTTCAATCCGATCCCACTTCCCTCTCGATATGGCTCGGATCTTTGCGATCAATGACTTCGCATGTGACGAACACGATATCGAGAATGTTGCATTGTTTGTAGACAATATGAATACATTTGTCCGAGAAAACAATGAAGATTCTAACAGTGTGGCTGACGAATATTTCTATCGTCTCATCGATATCAAGACATCATCATCGTACACTAAAAGAAATGTTGACGAGCGTATGAGCTACCTCACACGTCTTTTTTAGATTGTTGGTATGTATTCCCATTGGAGGTCTATACATATTTTCTTCCACATGACATCTTGTTGGTATAACTTTTCTTTTGATTTGAGGAGTGGGAAGTATTTTAGATAGGTGTCTTCACTAAGTAATTCACAGAATTTGTAAAGAACATACGAGTAACTCAAAAAGTTTTTACGATCCTTTGGGCAGTTGTCATCGAATGGTTTTTGTATATCCTTGAACATTATACGAAGACGCTCTTCTAACCCTTGTGGCATATTGGGTGGTTTGATACCATTCAAAATATTTGTGATGTATGGAACATGTTCATAGTATTTATTCCATTTCAACTTTTTTAATAACTGACGAACATTTGTATGTGTAATCTCATCAAGTTTTTTTATTTTCATCTTCTTAAACTCTGCCCTTAACTGATCAATCACTTCGGGTGGTATATTCGTCATCTCTTGTGCTTGGAACTGACTCAACCATTCATTGAAATGATTTTCACGTTTGTATGAATAATTGACGATCTTTTCAAACATCTCTTGTTCTTCCTTGTAGGTTGGCTCTTCATTTATGAGTGTGGCAACTATCAAGCCACATGAATCACAAACCGCGTCACTCGTGACAGTGAAGTAGATGATATTACTATACACACACTGTGGACACTTTTCTTCCTCTTTTGTCATATGTCTATAAATATTCTTCTTTTCGACATCGATTAAATAATCTGTGAAGATATCTTTTCGTTTAATACCATTGGTTTCTACAGCATTAAATGCATTGTCTGTATTCGTCTCCTCCTTTGTATCTTCGACATAACTATTCATGTAGGGCATACATTTGATAATATAATCACTCATATCGGATTGATGACGATTTTTGTTATGAGGCTCATCTTCGATACGCTTGGACCATTCATCCAATTTATTTTTGTATCTACTTAAAAAGTTACCTTCCATTAGTATAAATGATTAGTAATCTTTTAAGTAATCTCATCATATGGGTTTATGGTCTTTATCGTAAAATCACTGACAAACCCGATTTCAAAATTGAAAGTCGTTCACTCGAATATTTAGTGGACCATGAGAAAGACTATACTACTCAGAAGGGTGGATTTTGGGATAAGGAATCCAGGACATGGGGTGATCACATTCTCGAGGAATATTGGGTTGATGTGACTAACACACCGTACTACGAAGAAACAATTCCAGAAAATGTACATAACATCATCCTCCGGATTAGATATTGGTATGGGAACAAGCAGTACAAGTTTATTACTACCAAGGTCGATGTAGACTGGCCAGTGATATTAAGTGAAGGTATTTCATTTAACATTCCATTGACAAGTGCCATGCTTCTCGACTATAATAATAAACCTGTAAGAGACATCACGAGTAAAGTTAAAAAATATGCGGGACCTAAAAGTGATTTTCATGGGGAAGACGTACCTATTCGTGACATGTTACGATATGACCGATCGACATTGAAAGATGAATTTCCTAAAATCAAGTTAACGAATGCGATTGGTATGACTAAGACTGTATCAAGTTATGATGATGAGATCAAGAGTCTTCGGATACCTTAGATGCGAGATAGAATTTTAGGTCACCCAAATCAGCGACATTATATTTCAAAATCAAAAACTTACTATCCTGATTTTGCATCAACTGTACAGATGAGCACATACTAGTCGCCTTTGTAAAGGTGTTCATATATTTCAACGAATACGAACCTGTAATATATGGACTTTCTTCAACACATTCAATCGACGTTTCTTGGTTTGCAAAATCGCCCATACATTTTAAAGTTAATAGGTTTTTATTCCTAATGATATCGATCGTGCTTCCGATATTTGACATATCACGACACATTCTCTGAAATTCAGCAGATTGCATTGTGGTGACCGTCGTCATATCTTGAGAAGGTACTTCGATCCGATTTTCATTAATATCTAATAACTTCAATTGAAATTGTGTAGTTGTCTTCTTCGCATCACTCCTAATTTCGATATCTATGTATTCCTTACTATTCACAGAAAGACTAAGGACGTCATTATTTGTGATTGTTTTAAGAAGTTTGAAGGTATTTGTAATGTTAATACCCGCAATGATGGGATGTGTACATTCATATTCATCAAAATTATCTGAAGCCAGAAACATATCAACAAGAGCAACTCTGGCTGTGTCAAGACTCGTGATGTATACACCATCTTCCTTGAAATAGATGTTCACATCATTCAATATATCTTTAAGAACTTCGAATGTCGACTTAATTGCCGATGCTTGAATCGTTACAAGTTTCATGACTCTATGGAAGGTTGTTTAATTCTTTATATTATTATACGCTTCATTTACACTACTATTGATCCGCTCTTCCATCTCCTTGGTCATCGCTGGCTGAAGAGATACACCATAATTGTCGAGATTGAATACATTATCATCAGAATCTTTCCCATCTATCGAAGACATACCGGATCCGAATGCTCCAAACTCGTGATGTGAAAGTTCATTACTTGGGAGTAGTGACGTCAACCAATTTTTGATTTCTTTCCCCACGAGTAGTTTACCATTCTTTGTCAACATGGTTGGTACACGGTTGATACTCGACTTATAATTATAAGGTATACCCTGTGTATTTATATTGTGAAATTTCACCAGTTGTTTGAGCTGGGGGTTATTCTTGATGTACTCAATTAAGTCAATACTGTGTGGACAATTTGGGCTATATACCAGAAGGGACATACTATAAATATCTCATTTATTTCTGAAAAAAAATTAACGCATATAGTAATAATGAACAACGTCTACATTCTCATCGCTCTGGCGATTGCCCTGATTGTCTTGTTTTATCCAGGCACGAAAAAGACCCAACGCGAAAAAGAGATTGAAAAGATGGTGAACATCGACGAATATGTCGAGAAGAAAGCTGAGATCGGTCACGATCTTATGGAGAAGTTGGTCATGGTGACAAACAAACACGTCTCTGCGAAATATGAGAAGCCAACATACATCATAGAGACGATCGCTGCGAAAAAGTTCGAACACCCTGTCAACAAAGATTACTTTTATCGTTGTATGTTCATGGTGATGTCGAAGAGTGGTTTCGTTTCTGGTTTCAGTGTTACAGTTGACGTAAGGGTTGAACCCAAACTTGAAGTGATTGGTTCTACGAAACAACCCATCGATGTCGAACTCCCAGGTGATACTCGTCCATATGAAGCGAGTGATGTCCAGGGTAAGGATTTTTTCCAGTACGAACTTGTGAAGAAGCAGGTCATCCCCACCGTTGATGAGTTAGAAAAGGCGAAAATTAAATTACAGTAACTATAATGATCAATGTATCTGAAATAAATAACATTGAATCGAATAGGAAGAAAAATAAAAAAGAGTTGTACAAAAAAATCTATGAACAATTCTCTAGAAAAATAAGATGCACTGTGGAACTTGGTGGTAAGTATGTATTTCTTCGTGTACCTTCCGTTGTCTTTGGGTTTCCAACCTTCGATAGATCACATGCATGTGTATATTTGAGAAGACAACTAGAACTTGCGGGTTTCAATGTACAATCAATGTCGGAGATTGATTTATGTGTAACATGGTCTTCACAACGGAAAGAGAAAACATCAGCAGCACCGAGTGACGATGGTGATATACCTTCCTTTATCAATCTCAAAAAGATGGCAAATAAATACCGAAATGGTGCGTAGTACCTTTAATTATTTTTGTATCCTCCTTTAGTATAATATGTCTGAATCACTTGGAATTCTAGTAGAAGCCAAAAAGGAGTACCTCGGGCAGCTTTCTCTTGTCATGGCCACACCTATCGTAGAAGTATTCGCGGAGATGTATGACGAGGCAAACAAGCTCACAAAGGGTCGTAAAGTTCTGATCATGTTTCAAAAACTACTCAAGGAAGTTCCAAACTGGAGTAACGCCATGTCGAAGCGTCATAGTGATAACATCACATCTCGATGTGCGTGGTTCGGAGATCTCTTAGCTGCCGTATTTGTCAGTTGTGTAAAGATTTTATCTTCTGTGCGTCTTAGTGCAGAGAATAAGAAGATCTCTCTCAAGGTTCCCACGAACGAAGTTTTCATTCAATCATGCTACGACAACGTCGCGAAGGAGTTATACAAAGACCCCTACATCTACCATGAAGAACAGGCTGAACACATTCGCGATGAAAAGCTACATGCTCGTATTTTCACATGTATTGAAACTACCGTCAAGGAGTTGATTCCCATTCAACAAATTCTTCAAACATACATGTCCCAGACGGATCGTAACATCAGTCTCGGTGACGATGAACAATTAACGGATACGGAAGATCCCGACGTGTACGACGAGTCAACGATGCCTGAACCAGAACCCGTGATGGAGTCCGATCCAGAGATGCCTCCTATTGTTGAGACGGAACCAGAGGCACCTCCCGAATTCGATCCCACGATGCAACCAGGTGGTCTTGCCAATGAATTCAAAACAATTCATAGCGTCCCATCTCCAGACCCGGTACCAGAACCAGCAGGCGAAGATGATGTTTTCTTCAATGATGCTGCCGACGAGAGAACAAAAAAAGTTGGTTATAATTAAATGGAACTCTCTGACTATCTCCGCGACCCAATGTGGGCCGGTCTCATCGCGGCCATACTTACCGCTGGCTACATTCACGCCAAGGCTCGAATTAACAACGAAGAAAAACTACCCAATAGCAGTTATGTGAAACCTGCCGTACTTGTTGCTATTCTAGTGTACTTCATCGTCGCGAATGGTGTAGCACAGAGGGAAGTCATCTCTAACGAACCCTTCTAAACTTAAAGATTATGATACACTTGTTAATATAAATATGGCTTCTGTCTCCGCATTTAACGAGATGATGGGTCAATTTCTTGTGGAATTGCATAAAACGTTCCCCGAAGAGAGGGGAATTAAGAAGTTCATGACAACTTTCGATCTTTTGAAATCTACCAACCCTCGTAAGTGTGTCGAGGCGTACATGGGTGGTGTAGGAGCCTACGCTCAAAAGATTACACAGAAGGATGACACGTTCTTTACAGAGGATATCAAGGGTATCGATTTTCTCCAGGATCTTAACATTGAAGAGTACTGGAGCGATAAGATGTCCGAAGCTACGAAGGGTGCCGTCTGGCAATACCTTCAGACACTTTTCATGCTCGGAACTACTATCACTGCAATCCCCCAAGAGACATTATCTATCATTGAGTCTGTCGCCAAGGACTGTGCCGAAAAGATGCAGGCAGGTGACGGCCAGATTGACGAAAAAGCTCTCATGAGTATGTTTAGCAGCATGATGAAAAAATAAACTCGTACTATATAAATGAAGGTTTGGTTTGACAGTCCACAGGAACTCATTGACCGCGAAAAGGTTTTACAGTTCTGGCCTACCAACAAGCAGACAGCGGAAGAACGTGTGAACGCTGCTTCACGTTTTATCATCTACGCTGCGTGCTTTATCTACTTAATTCGCAGAGATCCTAGGATCTTTGTTTTAGCCGCGACAGTATTAGGTGTCTTGTATGTCATGTACACCTCTGAGATGGTCAAGGAGGGTGGTGCTCGCCCAACTGTGATCGGAGAGGACACCGATCCCAACTGCCAATTACCCACAAATGACAACCCCATGGGGAATATGTTACTCTCCGATTTCATCGATCGTCCCGATCGTCCCTCCGCGTGCTACCATTCTACCGTTAGAAGCGGTATCAGCAATTCTCTCGAGAAACGCACTAAATATGCACCTGGTCGCTCCAGGACAGCCCTCCCAGAATACCAAGCGAATGCCATGGCTCGACAGTTTGTGTCGAACCCCGTGACGAATGCCGCGGGTGATCAGACCGGATTCGCGGAATGGTGCTACGGCAAGAAGATGGCTCCCACGTGTAAGTCTGATGGAACTTATTGCAACCCCAATGCCCGTGGTGTTCAACTTGAAGCTTTCGGTGGGATGGATCCAAGTGGTAAGAGAAGTGGGATGCACAGAGGATCTGGATTGAGGAGTGGACATTCAGCTTAATTTTCTCATGTAATAATAAATGGCGTATCAACTACAACCAGGACTTAACATTGTCAATGGTGGTGGCGTTCCTACCAACAGGGCGACTGACGATGTTTTCGTGTATCCTCAACCAAGTACTTTGAACTATTCTTCCCGTCCTTCGACGATGGTGTTTGGTACGGCTCCTTATATGGCGGGTAAAGGTTCCCCAGCTCAGCACATCGAGGTGAGTGACCAACTTCGCCCCCAAGCGACCACTCGCTTCAACAAGGTTCTGGTGAAGCCCCACGAGAGTGGGTTTTTCCCTCTCAATAACGTTGAGTGTAAAGTACCTCTCCGTACTCGTACCTACGAACCCGTCAGTACTCGTGCACACATCCAGAACAGTATGTTTAACCAAAGATATTCACCACAATAAAAATATTATCATCAAGTAAGAATGGCAGACCCAGTGTCTATATTGGCCATCGCTGGTCTCATATATGCCGGTCGGAAATTAAGTGAAGTTCCAGAACAACCAAAAAAAGTTGTGGAGAAGGAACCTGAATTGTATGATACTGAATATGAAGAAATCGAGTTTACGGATCCATTCGCGGATCGTAAGTCTGAAGTGGATTCCTTTTCAGTCGTCGCCCCACAAAATAGATCTGGTGGTCAAGAACTTCTCGAGATGCGTGGTCGTCTCTACGACCAGGGTCGTATGAATAATCTTTCACCAGTTGAGAAAAAACTGGTTGGTCCCGGTTTAGGTATTGGTTCCGATGTGGAATCTGCTGGTGGGTACCAACAAGTCTTCCGTGTGAACCCTATCAATACCGGTGCCTATCGCCTCACGACGTTACCTGGACGAGCCGGTCCTGCCGTCGACACCAAGGGTGGTCGTCGTGGTGATATTGGTAAGGTGAGCTACAATCGCCCAGAGAAGACAGCCTTCCTCCCCGAGCGTCGCCCTCCCACGTTGGGGCGTGCTCAAGGCATGAATGGTGTCGTCCCCCGGGCTTCTCAGCAGAAGACGATGCGAACAACTAATAGATCTGAGACTGGTCATCGCACGGATGGTCTCGATAAGACACCCGGTAGACGGTTTATCCCGGGTCAAACCTTACCCCAGAACCCTACACGTAATAAGGAGGATATACATGATGCTCAGTTTATGCACGTGAATAACCCTTCACCAGGTATTGCGAACTTCTATGGTGGTTACATGGTCGCCCCAGCAGCACGTATGGGTAACGAGGGTGCCAATGGTCAGGCAGGGTACAGTGTCGAACAACAGTTCGCATTCGGTCTCCGCCCCGATGAGCGTCGTGCTAAGCCTAACCGTATGGGTAACCCAGGCCGTATGAATGTCCGTGAGAAACCACTGAACCAACATGGAGCCTTGACAACTATTAGACATGATAAGACCCGTGTCGATGGTCGTACCGGTGCTGCGAATGGCGGGTGGACTCAGAACTACAAGGTCAATCAATACACCGAACTCAATCCCTACAAGGGAACTCCCAACCCTCATGTCATGGGTAACCGCCTAGATTTAGCGAAAAACCAACTTGCGAATAATCCTTTCAGCAAGTCCATTAATTAATTAATTAAATAGAAACACCCATTAAAATTATATACGCAAATTTTAATGGAGGTCCATACCTTAGAAATCGATAGTAGTGAACGCGACTATTCGAAATACCCAGACCCGCACGACTATGTCATAGATCTAAAGAATGAAATATACGATATCCAAAAAATTACACTTCTCTCAGCTCGTATTCCCAATAGTCAAACATTGATCAATGCCCACAATAATACATTCAGTGTCAACAATTTCCAGGAAAACGTAGCGGACTCACTTACATTAGATGGGTCTGGAATAACAACCCCATCAACACTCGTATCGACACTCGCCAATTCTTTCAGTGGTATGGATGTTGTTGTGGAACTCAATAAAGGGGCTTTATTATTGAAGAATGATAGTTTGACACTCACAAAAAATATAGATTTCACAGGTACAGTTTCTTCAAATATCGGTATCCCCTCAGAATTGATACAAATTGTCCCAGGTGCAAATTATCGAGGTCAGAGTGTGATTTTCGGTTCCATAACGAGTATGTCATTTGATATTGAATATACAAATATCCAACGTTCCGTCACGTTTCCAGGGGGTACCTTTAAAACGGGGGGAGACCTGGCAGTCGCATTCTCTTTGTCGACTGGTTTACATACAATGTACATCGAAAACAGGTTACGGGTATTCAATACGAGTCTATTCGATATCACACTGAAACTCACTGGGACCACAGCGAGTCAAATCGGCCTCAACGAGGGGGACATTTCAATTATGAAATCGACGTACCACCAAGGTGCTACAAGTCTGTTCGGTATCATTCCTGATCTGGCGTTCGAATTGAGAAATGTAGAAACGAGTATCATCAACCTGTACAATCGTTCCTTCACGAATGGTGACGATCTGGCTTCAAATATTAGTGATCATATCACTCAGGTCACTGTCTCATTCGATTCTGATACGAATGCATTGACATGGTTGAATAATGACCCCAATAAAACAAAGGTTCTTAAATTTGGTGACGGTGTGAATGCTCGATATGGTCTGGGGACAGATGATACAGTATCAAACCTGATAACATCACAAAATACAACACCTCATCAGGTTTTTGGAAATCCTCCACAAAATATAACGATATCAGGAGGTGGTACGTACACGGGTGGGAGTATTAACCTAGAAGGTCCAAACGCCTTACTGATACGTATAGGATCAGGTTCGGAAACATTCAATAAGGATGTATACGTTCGCGAACCTTTTTACACCGGTCAGATTCTATTGAATGGGGACTATGTCAATTATACATCATCTGAAGATCCTGTAGAACATACGTTCTTTTCTGGATCACATAAAAACCTAAAAAAACTACATATCAGTTTCTTCACGATGAGTCTAGGTCGTCTCATCCCCTACGAATTTAGAAATCAAGAACACGTTTTGAAGTTTAAAATCGAATGTAATACTGGAAAATTTAAAGCCATCTCGAAGCATACCGCTCCTGATGTTGGGGTTTTACCACCGCCTATAAGCATCCCCGAATTGGAGGATCCGTATAGATGGAATCAACAATATATATTGATTGCCGTCATTACATTTTTAGGTATATTGACCCTGATCATCACACGTAAGAGAACTTAACGGGTGACAGCGTACACGGTTTCTGAGGGCTTCTTCACAGTGGGGGAGAAGCGGGAAATCACCAAGTACACAACGACCGACAGGAGCGTCGTGAAAAGGGCAGTCAGGCCGTAATGGAGACCACCGTTCTTCTGGACGCGAACAATCTGGTTGATCGCCCATCGGACAAGGTCAAGCCACGAGATGGCAGCCGCGAACGAGAAGCCCGCGACAACAGAGTTCAGTGACTGGGACTGGATTTCCTGTGAGATTACTTGGACGGTTTCGAAAGCGGTGGTGGACATTTTATTGTATAGTCAGAAAATTATTCCGGTAACAAATCAACCTCTGTTAAAATCTTTTGGTACTTCTGTTTAGAATACCCCCTGGTCACCTGTGAGTTCTCTTCTGTATCAGAATCTGAATCAGAAGATGAACCAGAGTCCTCGTCTATTATCTTAAATTCATTGCTCGTCCATCCCACTGGGTCCATTACTATTAATAGCATTTTTTAACATCTCTTCTACCGGACTTTGTGGAATCCATTCATTCCATCGGTCATGGGCTTCATTCACCTTCAGGAATTTCTGTTCATCCCCTGAGTATCGGATGAAGGGAGGGCAGTCATCGTCACACACTTCTTCCAGTGAGTCTTCGTCGTCTTCTTCGTCGTACACTTCTGGAAAAAATGATCCGATATGATTTCCAACTACATTCATGGCACAGTACTTTGTTGCGTATTCAACATCCTCCGGTGTCAAGGTCTCACGACCTGTTGCTTTGCAGTATTCACATGCGATAAGAATACTTCTTTCAAATACAGGTGTCACAATATCAATCATTGATGTAGCGTATTGTTGGGCTATGGAATCCATTATGTATTAAACAGCATTCGCACCATACCTTTATCTAATCTAAGTACGTTGTAGCTTAAAGCGTATATGTCAACGGTACGATCTATAGTAGTATTTTCAGTAGGGTGTATGGTCACAATTTGGTTGTTGATGAGACTGAAATTAATCTGCCCAGTTGGTTTTCCCTGCTCCGGTTCACATGCAAAACTATAACTGTAGAACCGACGTATTAACGGTGTTTTAGAGTGATGAATCGCGGATTGTATGGATTTGAGAAAAATAAAATTTCCTGTATCTTTATCTAGTACCGGGGTATCATTTAGAGTTAATTCCAATGTTTTTAGGTTTTCGTAGAAAATTAATTTGTTTTCGCTCGTGATTTTATCATTGTCGTAGTCAAATGGTGATACGAAGTCGAGATATTCCTTATTATTGACACGTTTAATCACAAAATATAATTCCTTTACGGGATTGATAAACCGTGTTCTAATCTGTTGCTTATCAATAGATTTCGGTAATGTGTAAGTACCTTGTTGTATTTGTGTAATCACATAGTCTTTGTTATGTTTTTTAATAAATGTTCGTTCATAGTCATCGAGGAATGCCATCTCTAGGCAGATTTTACAATTCTTTATCTGATTAGGGTGTAGAGATGAAAACGTTTGATTGACGTTTACGATGATGGTTTCTTTCTGTGTAGCTATTTTTTTGATTGTAACAAATCTATTTTGTGGGCTACTCCCCACATATGTATAATAATTCATATTATCACTGACATCAGCAATCAAACCCGAACCGTTCATAATGAGATCTGTCTCTCTTACTATTCTATCCCAATCAACGCCGTTATATGCATAAATTCGTATGTTCGACTTATTTGCAAATATGTCCTTGTCTATATATGCGAGATTATTGCCATCATCCGTCATTTTGAAGTCATATATCGTATTGAAATCTGTTATATTTACGTACAAAGAAGATTTTAAGGTCCACCCATTACCATCAAATGAGTAAACATATGTATATGTGTCGGTAACTACAGCAATGATACTACCATTTTTTGATATTGTTATGGCCCTGACGACACCCAATTGGTTTAGTTTTAAACCACTTTGTGTCCCGTCAGCATTAAATATCTTTATAATTCCAGTACCTGTGTGATATTTTACAAATATATTAAGATCCTTGGATACAGTAAATATTGGGAAGGGGAAACTTACTTCCGATAATATTATAGGTGCATCAGCTGGTGTGGTTAATGAATATGTTCGGACAGTTGTATCGTATATAGAAATTGTTGTTTCATCATCACTGAATAGTATATTAGTTTCGTCTGTTGAAACATCAAATGGAGCCGACCCCGATCGAGTTATTTCTACGAATTCACCATCACTAATGATGTTATAAACCCTGGTGTTATAATTGGACCCTGATTGTGTTACAACCGCAAAGTATTTTCCCGTTGTAGAAATCTGCATTTTTATAAACGTGTCACCATCAAAGTCTAAATCTGAACCATCAATAAATGGTCTAAGACTAAAACTACTAATATCACGACTTCTTTTAAAAACTGAAACACTAAATTGTGTTTGTGATAGTAATACAAGACTATTATCAGATAAACGCACAGATAATATATTTAGAATAATTAATGTCTGTAGCCGATTAACTGTGTACGATGTATTAGTATTAAATAAAATTGAATCTATTATAGATGTAGTGAGTGCTTGGTAGCCCACACCATATACATTACTTCCGGTATTCACAGTGTTTTCAATAGATTTCACAACAATGTTATCGTAATTTTCTACTGTACGGGTAATGTTTCGAATTTTAATGTAATCTGTTTTGTCGGGTGCTCTTTTTACTGTGATTATTGTATAAAGATCATTCATATTCACATAACTCCCGTTACTACCTCGATATCTATACACTTCAACCCATTGTGATGTAAATTCATCATAAATGTATAATATACCTACACCACTTAGTGAATCATCGATATTGTAGATTTCATCGATATTGTATATGAAAAAAGCTTTTCCCGACCCAGATAAAATTATATCTCCCAAATCAAAAACTTCCAACACTTGTCCATACGGAATCCATTCATTATTTATTAAATTATATACATTGATTAATTTAGTATCACCAAGTACAATCATCATGATGGTGCCATCAAAAGAAAAATGAACTTTTGATGGTGTCGTGTTAGACTTTGTAAATACGATGGTGTCTCCGATTTGGACATTTGTTGTTCGATTGTAAACAAAAAAACTATCATTTACTGTACCCACTGTTCTCATACTATACACAGTTCCATCACGAGATATCGATGTCAAATCAGCTGTACCTATCAAATTAGCTCTACTCTGTAAATTAGTTTGACTTGTGAAAACGTACCCCGAGTTCCATTCCCATAGTCCATATCCAAGTTGGGCGATGACGTCCCCATCATCCGAAAACCGAACGTCACCACTCACAGAGTCCGTTGATTTAATTACCCATACACTATTTTCATATCGGTAAATACCACTACTATTCACAATGACATTCATGGCTGGTGACACTATTCCATCACCGACAAATGTTGTTTTTCCTGTGATTTCGATTTGGTTATTTACATTTGATGCAAATGATAGACCATCATTTGATACAGTCATTATATTAGAAACGAGGACCACATTGGATTCAACTTCATAATCCAATGTGGTCGTTTGTAGAGTCGTGTCCACCGGTGGATCGGTTTTGACTACACAATCATCAAGTTCCCTAAACTTAATCTCAATGGTAACTTCTTGGTAACACATGGCACAGAGTGGTACTGCGAGTTCAGGTTTCATATAGAAATAAAAAGGGATGTCAATGAAAAGTTTTCGGGATGTCGTCGCAGGACCGAGATGACCCAAGATGACACCACTCGCTACCGGAACATCGGAAGTTCTGTTCGGGTACTTACCGATCAGTTTTTCGAGTGCTTTCTGTTTCGTCTGTGTATAATTCTGTTCCGAATATATTTGTAAATAGTCACTGGGTATATGTTGTATCTTTTCATCACCGATATACATATCAATATATTCAATCATTGCATGACCAATTGATTCGATGTATCCGGTACGCGTAACATCAGCTTCGGATATTGGATTGAGTTCGACATCCAAGCTAATCGTCTTGATCAGGTCCCCTTGATCTTTGGGGATGGTGAGACGAACAGTCTTTCCAAATTCTGGATCACCATCGACATCCAACTTCATGAATTGCGTGGTGTAGTTTGTATGTTTTTTGAATAACTGTACAAAGTGTGAATAGTCTGGCTCTTCCGTAAAGTATATGTCCTGGACACCCTTCGTTGTAAGCTGTATCCGACCAGCCATTACTAATATACACCTTTAAAATTTTAAACCCACAAGACCGCTCTCGACATGGAGGATGTTGTAATTCATGGCATATACTTTAACAGTCACATCCACATCTTTTGGTTCAATCTGTATAGTCATGCGTTTATGAAATATACGACTCATATTCACATGACCCGATGGGTTATGTAAATCAGAACGATCTGCGAAACTGTACACGCCGAAGGGATACCCATCTTCTGGGCTATTCACATGATGTAAAAGTGGTTGTTCGTACGTCATGAATAAATGATCTGCGTCAATCACATTCATATCGTTAAAGTCTAATTGCACGTGTTCAATTTTCACATGTTCTTCACCATTCTTCCCTATAAAAAATAACTCTCGTACGGGGTGTTTGAAGTTGATCATGAATGTCTTCTTTGTTTCACCTGATCTGAAAAGAACCTGTGAGAGTTGAACCTGTGTGATGAGATATTCGAGAGGCATCGACTGTAAATAAAATCGTTCTTCGTCACTGACAAAAACAAATTCCGTATCCAATGACATATTCTTAATGCCTGCCTGGACACCAGCCTCGGGTATGACACCATTAATGATATTTGCCAGGGGGTTAAGTTTAATGACTACTTCTACCAACTGCTTCGAAATTGCCGTCGTTGGGATCGATAACGGTGGTACTCTGTTGAAATAAAAGGGAATATCGATGAAGAATGTATAGTCACCCGTAAAATCGAGTACCTGACTTCCATGACCATTTAAGAAATACAAAGTCTGTTCAGCATCATCGATTGTATTATGAAGTTGTTGTTGCATATACATATACTCACCAGTCACACGCTGAATCAACTGACCTCCTATAAACAAGTCGGCGGTGTCAATCAATCTGGTGCATAGGGAAGGGACATACGTTAACCCACCACCGGGTGCTGTTAAAAGAAATTTTACCGTCATACCCTTGATGAGATCACCTTTATCACGTGGGATGATACATCGAAGTTCATTACCAAAGTCTATCTCTCCATCGAATGGTGTTTCGATTTGTTCCAGGGCAAACCTTGTATGCTTTTTGAATGTCGATAGGAAATAGGAATAATCTGGCTCACCTGTGAGCCATTTATCCTGAACACCTGTCACTGTGAGTTTCACGGCTCCAGACATATCTACTATCTATGAGTAAAATTTTATGAAATAAAACGGGACACTACAGTAGAATGAATCTTCAGTTGAGGAAATTCAAACCTGAATCAATTGCGGATGATAAGGTAATCGTATTTATCGGAAAGCGTAATACAGGGAAATCGACACTGGTAAAGGATATCATGTACCATAAGAAACATCTCCCGGCGGGAATCGTACTCAGTGGGACTGAGGAAGGGAATCATTTTTACTCTGAGTTCATTCCTGATCTAGTCGTGTATGGTGATTATGATAGGGATGCGATCGAACGTGTTATGGCTCGACAGCGTAAATTGGTGGGTTCAGGTAAAACAAATTGTGGAGCCTTCATGTTATTGGATGATTGTATGTACGATTCTAAATTTTTAAAGGATACATGTATTCGACAGTGTTTCATGAATGGTCGTCACTGGAAAATCTTTTTCATGTTGACGATGCAATACGTCATGGATCTTCCTCCAGCACTCAGGGCAAATGTTGATTACGTATTCATTCTTCGTGAAAATATTATTCAGAATCGTGAAAAGTTATACAAATCATTCTTCGGTATCTTTCCATCCTTCGATATGTTCTGCAAAGTCATGGATGCGTGTACTGAAAACTATGAGTGTCTTGTGTTAGATAATACGGTAAAATCTAACAAAATTCAGGATTGTGTATTTTGGTACAAAGCAACTATTCGTAAAAATTTCAAAGTTGGTGGATCCGATTTATGGGCAGCACATCGTAAGATGTACAATCCTAAATATATGTCACAGCACGAGGGTGATGCTAAAAAGGCTGATAAAAAGACAGCATTGACAATCACGAAGAAAAAATAACCAGGGTGCGTGTTTCTATTTTGTAAAAAACATAAGACTGTATTAAATGACGGACATCCGTACTATGAATTTATCCGACAATACCGACAATGGTATGGTGTCGCTGAATCCTACCACGTCTTTTGTTTCGCAGAATGCTGAGGAAAAAAATGTCAGTGAAAATAAAGTTACCATGGACTCTACACCTATTTCAGAACTCATGGGGCATCCCGAACCCAACGAACAACAGATGATGCCTACTCAAATGCAGATGCAGATGCCTGCTCAAATGCAAATGATGGCTCCCTCCCAACAATCTGTTATGGCAGAACCCGTCAAGGCTCCCCAGTCTAAGAATCCTTTTAACCTGACTGATCAACAAATGCAGGCTCTCCTCGTTTCTGCTTGTACGGCTGCGGCGATTAGCACACCCGTGCAAGAGAAGCTTGCGTCTATGGTTCCTCAATTTCTCAACGATGCCGGACGTCGTAGCCTTGTTGGCCTCGGTGCTACCGGTCTCATCGCTGCTGTTCTTTTCCATATCAGTCAGTCCTACGTACTGAGGGCTTAAGGGACTTGTTCCCAACCCATGTTACTGTAGATAGACTTATCGACACCTAACATATATGTCAATACCGCACCAACAATGAACGCGGCTAGAAATAAGAGACTCACTTCCAAACTCTTTTTTCTATCCTTGCCATAATCCTTGATTTGTCCCTTCAACGTCTTGACCACTCGGGTCAAACCTTCTACGAGAATGAACGCGATGATGGTTGACGAAAAGAAGAAACCCTTATCCACAGCCAATTGTGGGACCTGACCCACGATGAGACGGAGTGCGTTGGGGATGACGATCGTCATCAATGTGACATTTGCCCAGTAATTCCTCGTGTACATAGGTACCATTGGTAAAGCAACGACAATAACCCACATGAGAATTGCCGTGGCAACTGTCACAACAGGTGTTTTCATTTGATGTATACACAGATTATTTATCCTGGATGTGCATACCACAGAATGGTGTCTCGTTGGGAATGGGTTCGTAGATGTTAAGTCGAACGCAGATGTCTCTGAGTTTGACATACCTACCCCAATAGTCTGTTGAATGATCGTACTCTTGAACCATACAGTGTGCGAGTTCATGAATCAATACATGGAAAATTTCATTCACTTCACCATCGAGACACAAACCAATCTCTCCCCCTTTATTGAGATTGTATCCAACGGTTCCTCGGAGAGTATGATGAGCGGTTATTGGGATGCATCGTGTAAGTTTTTGAAATTCAGTCCCTTCAAGATTATTTCTGAGAATTTCGTAACGTTCCTTGACGATCCGCAATTTTTCAGGTTCAACGGTTGACATAAAAATAAATATATTAATGATCAACAACACTATGACGACTATCATTTTCTATATGTAAATATAAATTTACTGTAGAGCTCTGAAATATTACTTCCTGACAAGTTTTCCCAAAGTGTCAAAGTGAAACCACATGACTCCAACCCCATGATGAGATGATCTTTGTAGGCAACTGGTTCAGACTTCGGTCCATCTGAATAGTATGGTGTATCAACAAGATTGACAAAAAGTTTTTCACCAAACCCACCATTACCATGTTCTTTCAATTTGAAAAAGTTTCCCAAATCATCTTGTAAGGGTGTCTTCATAATTATTTTTTCAGAATCTGGAATGATACCAAAAAGTTTTCCACCAGGTTTCATTCTTTTTTTTATTTCACGAATAGATTCAAAAAACTTTTTTTCAAATTCAAAAATATAATGAAGAGAAAAATTAAAACAAATCAAATCAAATTTTCTATTTGGACAATTAAAAATATCTCCATGATAAAAGTTTACACGAATTTTTAAATTCTTTGCTCTGGTCCGAGCTTCTTGAAGAGATGTTTCATCTGGATCACACATGTTGATGTTCGCTCCGGCATGTCTCCATTTTTGAAGATCACCTCCACATCCACATCCAACATCCAAGATGAGGTCACCTTCTCGAGTCACTAATTGGATTAGTTCCTTCTTGAAGGTGTTATGAGCCTTTCGGATCTCTTCCATATTTTTATATTGATGATAAAGTTTAAGCAACTTAAGTGATGAATGGCTTAAAGTTTTTCAGTCTACTATATATATAATGACTTCCCTCGAGCAAGATTATACCACTGTCCCTGGTCAACTGTACGCATGCATGTCCTTCGTTGGACCTGAATGCCCCCAAAAAAATGAACAACTTGGTGCAAAGATTAGGGGGTGCTTCAACACTCGCGCTGAGGCTGAAGGTCATGCGAAGCGTCTTCAGAAGGAGGACGCCACCTTCGACATCTACGTTGTCGACATGTACAAGTGGCTTCTCATCCCACCCGATGCCAGTAAGATTAACGATGTGCATTACAGCAATGACAAACTTGAAGAGTTGATGAAGGGCTACAAGGAAAACCAGGCTATGGCTTCCAAGATGTTTGAAGAACGTAAGAGGGATATGGTTGAGTCGAGTTCGAATTTCAAACCCGGCGACGAAAACTCCAAGTACTACAACAAACCTGATGAAGCCCCTATCAGTCACCCTGCTGAAGTTCTGGAACGTCTCCAGAAGGAAGAGCCTGACACACCAATGGAAGAGTTGGTCAAGAGGGCTGATGAGATTGTGGCTATGGAGATTAAGGCGAGACAGGATAAGCGTGAGGAGGGTATTGAATCAATCAAGGAATAATTAAAAATATACATACAAGGTAAGAATGTTCAGTGTGTTGTTGAATATCATCACACTGATCATCGTGTTTTTCGTGGCGTACTTCTTTTTCACATCACCTGAAAATGTCAAAAAGAAGATGAACACAGCATCTGAGGTTTTAGCCGCTCAACTCAAGGACCCTCTGGTCACGAGTCGTGCGTATTTTACGGAAAGGAAGAAGGGTTCCACTGGGAATTTCATCGGACACTCACCATGGGATGAAAAGGACTGGATGTATGGATACCCACTTAACCATGCCTGAGGATAACGGGTTGCATCGTCTTACCCATGAAGAAACCCAATAAGAATACGACGATACCGACAATCCATGTCGTTTTATCAATGTTGGCGAATATGTCAACCTTGGGTTGTTCGTAGGGTTGTTGATACATGTTGGGGGGCATCATCATCATTGGTTGTTGTTGATAATAGTCGGGTTCCGGTTGTTGATGTTGTTCATTTTCGTTATCGTGTACATCTTTATTAAATTCTATGGGGTTGCCAATATCAGCTTCCATATCTAAAAATACCCTTCATTTTTTTAATCCTGAATTTCCTCATCATCCTGAATTTCCTCATCTTCGTCATCGTCATCCTCGACGACGAAATCCTTGAGATTCCCATGTTCATCAGCATCTTCATCTTCATCGTCGGTATAATCATCTTCGGATCCATTTTCGTCATCTGTATCAATATCACTGTCGTCTAAATTACTATCGTAATCATCTTCGGTGTAGTCATCTTCAACATCCTCTTGAGGCTTGTAGGTTTCAGGCTTCTTGATCTTACGACCAGATCTAGAAATCATCGCTTCTACTATAGTCGGCTGTTTAAGTATTTAGGATGAAACGCAACACCATCGTTTAAAGAGGCGTTCATGACCTGTTTCTCTGCGTAATACCCTATTTGTTTAACTAATTCATGTATATCTTCCTGGAATTCTCCCATTATACCAACGTTTTCAAGGTGTTCAAGAGCCAGATAAAGAAAGGATGGATCCATATGTTTTTTAAATAGCGTAATGTTCGTCATGAAGACATAAAAGTTATCGGAATCTAATCCTGAATATTTATAGGCCTCCTTCACGAGCATATCAATCTCATCCACCTTAACGGTACGTTTCGTGAGTAAGTTTGCCAGATAGGTGGATGCTACCAAGAGTATACTCGACATCTTATTTTGTGTCTGGAAATAAAATCTCTTTGGATTTTTTGTTTAAGATATACTTCCTGGGGTTTCCTATACATTTTGAACACTTCATTTCGATACCAGACTTTTCAACTACGAAGTGACAGTCTCCACCATGTTTAGCATCACACTCTGTATCGGTGACATTCACGACATACTTATTTCTAATTTTGGTAACCGATACTACTTTTGTCGGTTGGATACACTTATTGATGTAAGTATTTAGTATCTCGACAGCTTCGTCGGTATTCACCTTCGCCTTGGGTGGTGGTGTCACGACCCTGTTGGGTGTAGGTACATCGGGGTAGAATTTATTGACGATAGTATCTGATAGTCTATGTTCACGACCTCTGAAGTCACTACAAAACCCATATCGACGACCGATCACTGTTTCACAATCACAAAAACATTTTTGTAGGATAGTACTTCCGACCATATGGAACCAAACATGATTTGAATTATGTTCTCTTCCAAGATTTTCACAATACTTTGATGTGGTTGAAATTAAAAAATGTTTCTTATGTGTAAATATTCTTGTGATCCTGGCATCTTCCTGCCCATTCATATTTTTTCGAATGAATGTTTCGAGGTGAGCGACTGCTTCTGAATTTTTAAATTCATCCTTCATCTGAGCATTCGTGAAAGATCCTTCCTTCTTTTTCGTACCATCTACTGCTGGTACGGTGACTACGTCGGTGATGAGTGTCCTTATGATCGAATCCTTCAATATATCCACTGATGGTTCCTGAGAAACCCGATTCATGAGACATAACACTGGACCGTAGATATACTTGAAGATTGGGAGGTAAGGAGATTCCGTAATCTTTCCGGTATTCTCACATTCGGAACATCCTTGACCACCACAGGTGATATGTTTACCCTTCTTATAGGACCAAGGAATTCTAAAACCACTCCCCTTATAAACTGATTTATCAATCACCTGATCCCAATTGATCTGTTTGAAGACTGCGGTGAGTGTCGAAATCACATGATCCCTGATATTATTGGCACCCTCCTGATTGACGACAAACTCTGTCCAATTCATATGGATACCGGTTTTGATGAGTCCATCATCGACGGGTTTCGGTTTGGAAACACATATCAGACAATCTCGACCGCCCAATGTTTTCACCTTGTCGCAGATGACACGACACACCTTCTGGACACGATCGAGTTCGAGTATTTCTTGATCCTTGTAGTCAATGTCGATGAAAAAATTGTAGGTTGGTGTCTTCTTCTCCACAAGATAGAGCTTCTCTTTGTTCTTCACGGCTTCCACGTATATTTCGCAGAATTCGTCAAGTTTGTCGAATGGAATGGAAAGTACACCACCATCCATGAGGACATGTGATGTTACTTTCGCATTGTTATATTTGTTCTTAGAGCACCAGCTCTTGAACATACTTACTCTGCTATACTGCTATTCTTTTAATCGTCTTGCTGACTATCGTACAAGATCGATCGCATACACGAGACGTCTGCGTGTTCTTTCTGGTCTCCACTTAAGTTCTTTTTAATAACAAGAAGCTCACAGACAGTTTTATCCTTTATACTTTCTATGTACTGATCTGCTCTGTGATCGGTATATGCTTTGTTATCAATAAGAAGATCTCTAATCTGCTTCAAGATGTAAGTCTTTGACTTCATTCTATTTTATACTAAAGGTTTTTCTATTCAAAGATGTCACACACGAGTAAAACTCTTTATTTTGTATGACATTTCGTATGATGAGATCCCATCGCTTCCTAACATTAAACTCTTCCAAAGTATCGAAACTCATGAAATCATTTTCATCGTAGGTTTTCTTGATGGGTTCTTTATTAATTTTTTTAAGATTTGTCCTTGTCTTTTCATCATTAAACTTTTTGATCAAATTTAATTGTTCGGGTCGTTTATAATTGACGAAAAAGATATAGACGTTATACACTAATTCTACCGTCGGACTCTCTTTGTGTATAAAAGTAAACTCTGTATACTCCCCCTTCTTCAATGAAACGACACCCCTCGTCTCTTCTTCAAGCTCTCTAAGAGCACATCTCAATGGATTATAGATTTCCCTACGTCGACATCCTCCTGTGACAAAAATCCAATCCTTAAATCTACGATCTCGTACGGTCAGAAACCGGGGTCGATCGTCTTCAAAAGTTACTGGAATAGCGATAGCCTTATATTTCTTCATTGCTCATTTAGCAAGTTATAATACACGGACATGTTTATTCTTCCTTTTTCTCCTCAGTCACGGGTTTTTTCTCTGGTGCGGGTTCCACGGGTTCAATCGTCAAGTTCTTCATGAGGTTCACAGAGAATGTCTTCACTGCGTTCACATCCTCCTTAGTCTTCTTCATGTCATTATACATGTATACCATCACTGCTAAACAAAGAACGACACTGGCAATGAGCATGGTTTCACGATCAAAAGCAAACATCTTATGTATAATACTAGTCGTTTTCTTTTAAGCGGAAATAATTGCACCCATGTTAGTCTTACCCTTTTGTGTGCATGCATCTTCACCACCGATAAATTGGAGACGTTGATACCTTTCAGCTTCACACTGTTCTTGTTTGGGCTGGACTTCGATAATCTTTTCGAGTGTCCTGGACTTTGGATTGTAGGTTAATACAAAAACTGCTGCTAGTAAAAAGACGACTAACCAGAAGTTCATTTTACTAATAGTGAAGATTATGTTAGGGGAATTAGTTAGAATACATGAGACCACCCATACCATTCTCGACCCTGAGAATGTTGTAGTTCACGGCGTAAATGGTATCCTTGAAGCTCGACGTCTCACTGACGATACGAGCAGAGTCAAGGCGGGAAAAGTTAAGGGAACCAGTGGGCTGGAGCTTGCACGTGTCAAGACAGAAAGGGAAGGTGTACAACGAAGCATCAACCTTGGCGTTGGGGACGTGGTAGTACGAAGTCGCAGACGTGTAGTGAGGATCGATGAACTTGAAATCAGTCACATCGGTACCGTTGATCTGGAGCTTGATACGGTTCGCGGCCGTGTTGACGCTATCCGCGACAACGTTACTCGCGGCGAGGAACTTCACGGGGTGGTTGAAGTTCAACTCTTGGGTACGTCCAAGGGAAGGTAGCGACGTCTGGACCTGAGTGATCAGAATGGAACGGGCTTCCTTGGCGAGAAGCTCACGCTCATCGGTATCCAGGTAGATGTAGTTGGCGTGACACTCCACACGACGGGTGGCACTGTCTACGGCGGCATTGGTTTTCCACCTGATACGGAGTTCGACATCATGGTATTGGAGGGCCACAAGGGGGAGGGCCGACTGCCAGTTCTCGCAGAAGGAGAATCGGAGAGGGTAGAACTTGGAGGCGGTGGAACCATCGTAGAGACCACCCGCGACGGACTTGGCAAGACCAGTGGCGAACAGATTGGGGGCGATGTTGTTGGTGAAAAAGGCATCTTGGTCATCAATCACTTGACCACCCACGAGGAGTTCAACCTTATCGATCATGGTCGACCAGTCGAGGGCTTCACAGGCGTTGGTAGAGTTGTTGATCGAGGTGAAGTAGGTGTATCCGAGGAGATCACCCTTCCGTTCGAATCGAACCGTGGACATACCACCTTCGGAGAGAGCACCCTGGATGACCTGACGCTCGACAGTTTGGGAAAAGTTTGTGTGGCGACGGTACGTTGACCTGAAAAAGCTCACTTCGGGGTCACCGACGAGGTGGGCATCCTGGGCTCCGACCGCGACGAGTTGGGCAATACCACCAGACATTTTATATTATATGGAGACTTTATTTTTAAGCTTCGAAGACTTACAAAGTGGGTTGCACTTTGGAGGAAATGTGTTTATACTTCAATTTCGTCCCATGATTGGGTTTCTTCATTCCAATTATATAAATTGTCACCTATAGGACGGGGTGTAGGGGGTTGCCATATACACTTGTCATCAAGAGTCCATGAAGGGTAAGGTTGGGGTGCCGAGAAGTTTTCTTTATCTTGGTGGTACGTAAACTCTACTCCCGCGTAATTTTTACCTTCTGTATCGTAATATGTTCGAACCCAAGTTCCACCTAGTGAAGTTTCACACCACTCTTTAGTGTCACTCCGAATTACACGTAAAACAGTGTTATTTTCGTTCAATTCGCTGTAGTGGGGCATATAATAGTATACTCTATTTTTATATTGGGTATCGCAATACAATAATCCCAGAACCACCATTACCCCCCCTTCCACCTGCATCACCACCACCACCACCACCGCCACCCGTATTTATACCACCTGCAGTTGCGTTTTGTGCAGACGCACCTGTTGCACCACCTATACCACCACCACCACTGGTTCCACCTACACCACCTGTAACATTTATCGCCTGTGATCCACCCCAACGACCACCCGAACCACCACCCGCATAACTTACCGAACTCCCTGTTATATAACTAATTAAACCCCCCCCACCAGCCCCCGATATACCTTGACCAGCGTAATAACCGGAAATAGGAGCACCGCCGCCACCACTGGCACCACCACCACCACCACCATGACCAGCACCACTGACATTATTCCCACCACCGCCAGCGTTTCCTTGATATCGATTTGCATACGTTTTCTGAGGGACTTTCCCGAAATCCTGGCTGTCAGAACCGGTTAAAACATAAGGCCCACTACCACCCGATGAACCACCTATAGTTCCGGTAGATGAATCAGTCAAATCATACCCTCTTCCACCCCCACCACCACCTACAGCGGTTAAACTGAATGCAGTCGAATTAACACCATTCACTCCTTGACCAGTTGACCCAGTTCCACCCCCACCTACAACAATAGGGTGTGAACCACTTTTTACGAGAGTATGTCCTTGTATAAATCCACCACCTCCACCACCGCCACCATGTGTACCACCACCGCCACCACCACCTCCAATAAGTAAATATTCTACCACACCCGGTGTGGTTACAACAAAATTACCAGAAGCCGTGAACGTGTGTATTTTATACCCATCCACTTCATTTTCAGTTCCTCCGCTCAAGTGTCCCGAGAATATACGACCATCAATATTTATATCCCCCCTCACATCCAAAGCCGCACGAGGCTCCGAGGTCCCAATCCCCAACCTCCCGTTCTTGAGGGTCATCGACAAGTCCCCGTGCCCGAAATACTCTTTCTGGTAGGCATAGAGTTGGTAGATTTCGTCGGAGGTTAGGGCCCGGTTGAAGAGGCGGAAGTTCGCGATGGAACCATTAAAGAATTCTGTTGTGCTGAGATGACTTGATCCGAGTGTTATTTTGCTACCGGCAAGCGTATATGCTGACGGTGCTTGGCCCGGGTTGTTCAGCGTAGTAACATCTTTTCCATTGATATATACGAAATCGTTTTCGAGACTGGGTGTAACACCACCTCTATGTCCCGCGGTGACGTGGTACCATTTATCTAATACAATCGGCTCTTCTACTTTAAGGGCAGAACCCCAGTGGTCAAGGTTGAGCTGATTATTATTTATCCACATAAGTGAAGCACTATGCGAGACCCCACCATTACCTAACATGACTAAATAATCGTATACAGAAGCTACGGCCGTTCTCTTGAACCAATATGACATGGTATACGTTACATCACCCGTCCCTAAGCCGTGGTCACTTGTAGTAACATTACTGGTGTATGCTCCAGTAAAATTAAACGCCTTTATTTCACCATTATCGAACGTCGCATTCATCTCAGCGTCCCTATTGTTAGTCGTCTCATCTTGAACATCACCTGTTCCAGAATAATTTTTCGCATCATAGTAGACCTCCAACCAATCCGTGTTGGGAACGTTAGGTAGGGACTTGACCACCACGTCCACACCGTCAGCCTCGGGGTCGTATTCGGGGGTGCCGAAGAGTTCCATTTCTGCAAAGTTTAAGACAGTTGCGACCGTATGTGGTGCAAGCTCGTATGCTATAAGAGCTATATGATTATAATAGTCATTCGTATTGTTTTCAATTGTTCTTGAAACAGTTGTGAGATCGGGCACCGTAAAATTATCAAAATCGTGTATAGGGTACCAATTGGTTCCATTTATGCTACCTAAAAATACTCCTTTATAAGGTACTCTATGTTCATAATTCGAGTTTGCTCTCGGTGAAAAACTAAACCCCGATAATTTCATCTTTTCCGTTGTGGGCATTTGAAGTTTAATCCATTCACCCTGGTGTTGAGTTCCATTAGCATCGGTAATACTTGCAGATCCATCATACGTAGATCCACTTGTATATATCACGGCCGAGTGATAGCCACGTTCACCATTGGCATTACCATCGAAGACACGGTATGCCTGCCCAGACGATATTCCGTCAGATTCCGAAGAAGCCTCGGCGGCGTACCCATTATTCAACGCGTTTTGTGTCAAAGCCACCCTCGGATACTTGATGAGCTTTTTGGATCGGGGAAACTCCACGACGACATTGGAGTTGAGTTTGATGGAGGCTGTGTTCGAGGTGTGGAGCATGTTCACGTTGGAAACCACGTTCACGTCACCCACGACATGTAGGGCTGACCCTGGTATAGTCGTCCCGATGCCGACCCTATTATTCACAGAATCTACAAAAAGGGTATCCGTGTCGACTGCCACGTTCCCAGTCACTGTGAGTTCGCCCCCAATTTCTACATTTGCGGTAGTGACAAGCCCCGTTGT
>Ga0208414_1000571_pt1 | contig 34387 bp, 36 predicted proteins | sample AntAceMetag02UKE_FD_184770 | JGI IMG/M metagenome (GOLD analysis project Ga0208414, IMG submission 184770) | Saline lake microbial communities from Ace Lake, Antarctica - Antarctic Ace Lake Metagenome 02UKE (SPAdes) (version 2) | ecosystem: Environmental > Aquatic > Non-marine Saline and... | reverse complement strand
TCGCGGCAATCCGCCAGATTGAAGAAGATTTTGGCATCGAAATTCCCACGGTGGCCCATGCCGGGGATGGAAACCTGCACCCCAACTTTCTTTACACCGGTGACGAGGTGCCAGCAGAAATATGGTCCGCCGCTGATGCATTGTTTCGACAGGCCGTGGCATTCGGAGGAACCCTCACCGGGGAACACGGTGTCGGTTTACTGAAAAAGAAATGGCTTCGCGAGGAGCTGGGCGACGCCCAGTGGGAATTGCAGCGAAAAATCAAAGATCTTTTCGACCCCGCGGGAATCCTCAATCCAGGAAAGGTCTTCACGTCATAGCGCGTCAGCGCCAGGAATCACGATTCTCTACCGCCCTGAGGTGGACACATGGAAACGCTCAACCACTTCCTCGTCGAGCTCAACACCTAGGCCGGGGCTTGTCGGAACTGTGGCGTGACCTTCGTCAATGGGGACGACAGATTTGACCAGCGTCTGGGCCAACGGATTATCCGCTGTCGACCACTCCTGGATTCGTTCCCCCTCGAGAACAGCGTTGGCGTGCAATGACGCGGCTTTTAAGATTCCCGTCTTCCACGCGTGAGGGACTACCCGCACCCCGTATTCGTTGGCCACCGAAGCGATTTGCATCACCTCAGAAATCCCACCGCACCGTGCAATGTCGGGCTGCCAGATATCGAGGGCACCGGCACGGGCCAGTTCCAAAAACTCCCAGCGTGTTGCGTTTTGCTCGCCGGCAGCAATCGGAAGAATTCCCTTATTTGTCAGGGCTGCATAAGCTTCAATCTCGTCGGGGTAAAAAGGTTCCTCTAACCACTGAAAACCATGATCCGCGAGCGCGGAAGCAATAAATGTTGCCTCGGCCACATCTCTCCCGTATCCGTACCCGGCATCAAGCATGAGGGCCATTTCACTACCTGCCGCGTCCCGCGCCGCTGCAATAAGGGCCAAATCAAGGCTCCGGCTTTCCCCGATGGGGCCCCACCCGAGCTTGATTGCTCCAAACCCAAGCGCACGGGCTTCGGATACCGTCTCGGTGACAAGCTCCGGGGTTCGCTCCATCAGTCGGGAGGCGTACAGCGGAATCCGGGTCCTTGGCGTGGTGCCCAACATCTCTGCTACCGGCTTACAGATTGTCTTTCCCCACAGATCCCACAGCGCCATGTCAACCCCACTCAGCGCATGTATCCCTGCTCCTCTTCGCCCCGCATAAATGGACCCACGGTAGAGGTACTCCCAGGTTTCGTTAACATCTGAAACCTCGTGACCCACGAGAAGATTCCGAAGTCCACTCGTAATTGAATGGGAGGCAGGAGCATCAATAACGGCTTGGCAGATTTCTGGTGATGAATCTACCTCCCCAACACCGAATTGCCCGTCTTCAGAAAAAACCTTGACCAAAAGGCTGTCTTGTCCCCCATCTGCCCTTGTCGAGTCGACAACTTTCTGCCTCAGGACGACAGCTTCTAATGCGCTAATCTTCATCTGACATTCACTCCGTTTCTATTGCGGCATAGCGGATAGTTCCCTCTGCGGAAAGCTCTAGCATCCGATTCCATTTTGCGGTGCGCTCGGACCTCATGGTTGAACCGACCTTAATCTGACCTGCTCCGGACCCGACAGCTAAATCCACAAGCCAGTCCTCTTCAGTATCGCCGGAGCGGGCAGAAACAATAGTTCCCCATCCTGCCTTCTTACCGACTCCAAGTGCGCGCAAGGCTTCCCAGAGTGTTCCAGCTTGATTGGGCTTCACCAGAACGCTGTTTGCTTCCTTCTTCACAATTCCCTCGCTGAGCCTGGCAACTGATGTCGCGTAGCGATCGTCCCCAACAACCTGAGTGTGTTCAAGCATCGAAGCCAGCAAGCTCCAATTGCCGTTTTCAGCCAACGGATCTTCGACACTGGTTATTGGCCAGTCAGCCACCCATCTCGAAATCATGGTGACGATGGACTCCTCCGAAAGGTGATCTCCTTCGAAGTCGTACTTTCCTTCTGCGCCCAGGAACTCGTTTGCCGCAATATCAAGAGCGATTGACGCGTCTTCCCCCGGAGAAAAGCCTCCCCGAGCAATCCCGTCGGTGACTACCTTGATCGCAGCTTCGCTGCTAGCAAAGGGAGCCGCAAGGCCTCCTTCGTCCGCAACGAGTGCGGTCGAAAACCGCAGATCCCGCATGCATTCGGCGGTTCCCCCGCGGATTTTCCATACCGCCTCAATTGCCTCTTCCACCGACTTAGCTGCGGCAGGTATTGCGAGAACATCCTGGATTGCCACCGCCCGCTCCGCATGTGCACCACCAGACACGATATTCACCATCGGCACCGGCAGCAGGGGGGTTGCTCCTGTCCACTCAGAAATTATTTCCCATGGCGCCCTGGACTGGGATGCGGCCAGGGTCAGCCACGCGGCAACACTTGCGGCGGTTGCGACATTGCCCCCCAGCGTCGCCCAGTGTGGCGAAGAATCAATCTCACGGAGAGCTTTTTCCAGTCCCACAGGATCGTTCAGCTCTAAGCCTATCCACGCCCCCCGTAGTAACGGAAGTGCCCGATGGACGACGTCCCACACTGATTTTCCTGCGTAGCGCTTGCCACCATCGCGCAGAAAGAGCGCCTCGTAGCTACCTGCGCTAGCTCCGGCTGGAGCAAGCGCCTTTGCTCGAGCGCCGCCAGAGGCCACCACCGCAATTGCGACCGTGGGATTTCCCCGGGAATCAAGAGCCTCCCAGCCTTCCACGGCCAAAATTTTCTCGCTCACGCACTCACCGCTTCCTCTAACGGAGCCCCATTCAAAAGAGCCCGTGCAACATTTTCGGCCGTCTGCTTTTGCTCCTCGGACAGATATGGCACTTGCGCCCGTCCTGCCAGCCTTACCGCCATAAATAGCCCCGTGTGGGCTCCCAAACTAGGTGGTCGACTCACCTCCGGAAGCTGGCCGAGAAAATCTGACTGGGCTTGTTGAATGCGCGTGCGAATCTCGTCCTGGTGGCTGTGCACCATCGTTTTGAGAATCAAATGAGCCATCATGGGGGCCGTATCGAGAACGGGGTTTCCGATGTGGGCGACTTCGGTATCAATCACCCATAGCGAACCCCCGGGCAAACACAGGACATTCTTGGGGGTGAAATCTCCGTGCACCACAGCAAGCTTTTCGTTGGTGAGTTCATCCACAAGTGCCTTGATGGTCGTGCTGTGTTCGGGCCAACGTTCCGCCATTCCACGGTAGAACGGGTCAATTCGAAGGTCAGTGAGTCTGACCACATCGTCAAGATCTGACCCTTGCATTGGGCTGGGGTCAGCAGAATGCCACAGGGCGAGAGTCTCCCCCAGAACCCGCGCGTGCTCGGGGTTGAAGTTTTCTGGGAAATCGAGAAGGACTCTCCTCAGGTCGGGGCTGGGAGCTGGCGCCATCGGCAGCACTAAGGCCCAGTAGTCCTCCACAATCGCTAAAGGTTTGGGGACTAACGCGGGAGTGAGTGAATGAAACCACTCCAAGGCATGCCCTTCAGCGACGACTCGTCGCGGATCTGCGTGCCAATCTTCAACCACATTCAGTTTTGCCAGGGATCTCTTGACCACGTAGGCTCCCGAGCTCAACTGAACCGAAAACGTCTCCGAGGAGATGCCCCCCACCATCGGCTCAATACGAGCCCCGTCAGGATCCAGCCCTGCAGAGGAAAGTATGCGCTCGATGTCGCCAGACATTGTCGGGTTCACTAATAGGTCGCTCGGCCACCGGAAGCGTCAAAGACGAAACCCGTTGTGAAATTACATCCTGGTGAAACAGCGAAACCGATAACGTGAGCAACATCCGAGGGCTCCCCCATCCGTCTCATGGGAATCTTCCCCAGCATGTATTCAATCTGCTCTGGGGGCTCGCCCTCAACCATGGGGCCCCGAATCACCGCCGGAGCAATGGCGTTGATGGTGATCCCAGAGGTCGCATATTCTTTCGCACAACCCTTAACGAAGCCAATCAACCCTGCCTTGGAGACGTTGTAGGGGGCCATATTCGGGTTTCCCTCTTTCCCCGCGATCGACGCCACATGCATAATTCGGCCGTAGTTTTCCGCCACCATCTGCGGAAGCACGGCCATCGTCAGCAACACTGCACCCCGGAGATTGACCGCGTAGGTTGAATCAAACTCTTCGATGCTGAGCTCGTGAGTGGGCCGGTCGAGAGGACCCGTTATCCCAGCAGAGTTGACCAGAATCTTCACTGCCCCTAGCCCCTGCGAATAGTCCATCAAGCCTGTCACGCTCGCAGGATCAGAAATATCGGTCGCATGAGCGGTCACGGGAAAACCGTCATCCACCAGTCGTTCCTTCGCAAGATTCAACTGCGCCTCATTACGGTCGGCGAGCACCACTTTCGCGCCCCGTGAGGAAAGAAGCCGGGCCACAGCTTCACCAATACCGCTGGCAGCACCGGTGACAACAGCGATGTGGTTTTCTAGTTCCCTTGTGTTGGCCATAGTTTTTTCCTCATCTGTCTATCGGGTGTCCAGCACTGACGACTTTTGCGAGCCCAAACCCTCAATCCCTGTCTCAAGGGAATCTCCCGCAGCGAGATACCGGGGAGGTTTGAACCCAAACCCCACGCCTTGAGGAGTTCCGGTGTTGATGATGTCTCCTGGGCTGAGTTGCATCACATTGCTGATGTAGCGAACAATCTCGGCGGGGCGAAAAATCATGTCAGCAACACTGGACTGCTGACGCGGTTCCGCATTGACCAGACACCACATTTTCTGATCCTGAGGATCGAACTCGTCCGGTGTGACAAGGTACGGTCCCAAGGGGTTGAACGTCGGGAAAGACTTCCCCTTGTCCCATTGGCCACCACGCTCGAGTTGCCAGTGGCGTTCACTGACGTCTTGGCTGACGGCGTACCCGGCAATAACTTTTTCTGCCGCCTCATCGCTATCGAGGTAAAGGGCGGGAGCCCCAATCACTATGGCAAGCTCCACCTCGTAGTCGGTGGAAACGCTACCGGGTGGAATCAAAACGTCGTCCTGAGGTCCCCGAAGCGTGTCGGGCGACTTCATAAACAGAACTGGCTCAGTGGGAATGTCCGCGCCGGATTCAATGGCGTGCTCTCGATAATTGAGACCAACGCAAATGATTTTTGTTGGCCGTTCGACCGGACTGCCCCTTCGCTGCCCCGTCACGTCCACCGGTGGCCGTGACGATAGGTCGAGCGAGCTGAGCCGGGCAAGCGCACCCGCCCCCAGAGTTTCTCTGGAGAGCGCCGAGACGACATCATCGACAAACACCGCACGATCCTCCTCCACCATCACGGCAAGTCGTTCGGCGCCGGCGACACCGATTCGCGCCAGCTTCACTGGACGTACTCCTTAACATCTTGGCGTTTTTCCCAGCCCACGCTATATAGCGCCAGTCTTCCCCCGGTGCGAGGGTGCTCTCTGGCCACTGATTCATTGAGCTCGATACCTAATCCAGGCTTTTCTGGCTTGGCAAAGGCGCCGGTCGATTGTTCAACGTGAGGTGCATCGGTCACGAGATCGCTCACCCAGGGATCCGCAAAGTCGTTGAAGTGTTCCAGGATTTTCGCGTTCGGGGCGGCAACACAACAATGGAGTGCCGCTGCCGTGCCGATGGGCCCGCATACGTTGTGCGGCGCCAGCTGCACGTTGTAAGCGTCAGTCCAACCCACGAGCCTCATGAAACCGGTAATGCCACCATGATGGGTGACATCAACTTGAAGAATGTCCACCAAATTCTCCTCCAGGAACGGGCGCAATTCTGCTGCGTGGTGGATCCGCTCACCCAAAGCAATGGGGTAGTTGCTGGCGGCCCGAACTTGACGCAGGCCACCGATATCGAGCGGGAGGGTGGGCTCCTCGAGCCAACCCGGTCTAATTTCGGCAGCATCTGCAGCCACCATCGCGGCTGTTGCGCCGGTAAAGCGGCCGTGAAGTTCAACAAATATCTCAACGTCGTCACCGACTGCGTTCCTGACCGCTCTCAAGATTTCCTGGGAGGTGCGATGTTCGGCAGGACTCAACGAACTCGAGGACGCTCCAAAAGGATCAATCTTGAGCCCCCGATATCCTCGGTCCACAACTTTTCTCGCCATCTGACCAATGAGCTCTGGATCGCGGTCACCCTGGTACCACCCATTGGCATATGCCGGCACTTCGTCGCGAAACGCTCCCCCTAGGAGCCGCCACACTGGCTGCCCCAGGGACTTTCCCATAATGTCCCAACAGGCAATGTCGAACGCCGCCAATGCTGACTGCCCGACCTCTCCTGGTAACCCATATTCGCCCACTTGAATCTCCCAAGCTAGACGGGAGAGTTCGAACGGGTCCTTCCCCAGCACGTATCGCTCCCCGAGCTCGTTGATAGCAGCAACAAGTGTGTCCGTCTTATTCACCATCCGAACTTCACCCAAACCTGTTACACCATCATCTGTTTCCAGTTTCACAATCGTGAGTTCCCGCCACGGGGCCCCCACGACAATGGTCTCAAAGCGGGTGATTTTCATTTTCTATGCCTTTCTCGTATATCTGATGGTGGGATTGGACTCCAGCGGAGCTCCACAAGTGCTAGTCAACTGTTGCGCGCGCGGACACGGGAGATGATGTTGTGCCGTTGAGGTACGCTCTCAAGTCTTTTTCTGATTGCTGTAGGTGTTTTTTCATTGCGCCCGAGGCGCCACGCACATCACGAGCCTCAATGAATTCAAATATTTTGAGGTGGGCCCCATATGCGTCCAGTGCAGAACCGCCACGGAGGACATGGCCATCAAAGGACGCATCGAATGCGCGCAGGAGAGAATCCTCAAGAGCTTCGAGCACGTGCGCCAACATTCTGTTCCCTGACGCGAGAGCGACAGACTCATGAAAAGCGACGTCGGAGCGCTGGAAGACAAGTCGAGCCTGATTTCTTTCCTCATCGCTCGCCGCCGCGTCATTGAGGGTTTGAGCGGCATCTTTCATGAAACGCAGTGAAGCCGCCATCGCGCCCAGTCCCGCCCGTGTCGCTTTGCTTGCAGCCAGGCTTACGCTCCTTACTTCTAAGGCTTGTCTTACTTCAACCAGCTCGAGAAGAGCAGACGGATCACGGTGAACGTAGGAAGCAAATATGCTTGAAATGACCTCGCTAGAGGGCTCGGTTACGACAGCACGGCGGCCCTGCTTGGATGCAGTAAAACCTCGCCCCGAGAGAACCTTGAGCGCTTCTCGGACAGTGAGCCGGCTAACCCCGAATCGCTCGGCTAAGGAAGCCTCTGACGGCAGGCTTGAGCCGACGGGCAGATCCTGCACGACTTGCTGTATTTCCCACACCAAATCAGTTGTTGGGTCGCCAACGCCGTTATCCGGGGAGGAATCTGGCACCACAAAATCTTGTTCCAGGTTACCGGCAAGTGGACTCATAACCTTTATCCTATCAGACAGGTTTTTCCACCTCAGGCATTACGAACCGCCCTAGAACCACAATTTCGGGGGTTTACTGCCACAATTTGATAACAATTCAGTCCCAGAGGCTATTCCTATTATCAATCGGTTTGACTTGGTATCAGATATCAATAACACTATGAAGATTAGAACCACACCGGTTCTAAACAGATTGAAAGGGCAGTTGAATGAAAGTTCTTACGAAACAAGGACTGGCGGGCGGTGCAGCAGCGGTGCTGCTACTAGCTCTCGTTGGTTGCACGACGGCCACTGACACCACTGATTCCGCCGCAACAACAGAGGGCGAAACAGCAGAAGTGACCGAAGAGGTTGCTGCTGTTGGGGCAACCGGCTGGTGTAGCGGCGTCAAGATCGCAGCATTCCCCGGTGGTCCTCAGGGAGGCGTTTTCTCCAACAACGTCTACAACGGGTTCCTCCAGGCAGAGGCTGACCTCGGCGCTGACATGACTTACTACTTCTCTGACTGGGACGCCGCCAAATTGGTTTCACAGGGCAAAGAAGCTCTTGCAACCAACCCTGACGGTATCGCTACCTACGGTTTTGGTGGCGAAGAAGCAATGGGTCAGCTTGCAGATGAGGCATTCGAAAAGGGAATCATTTTCACGACTCTCAACACCGAATTGCCCGATACTTTTGCTAAGCACCAGGCCGCAGGGTCAGGCTTTGTGGGGGCAATTAACTACAACGCAGGATTCGACCTCGGCGTTAAGACGATCGAAGAAGCAGAGCTCGTATCCGGTGACGAAGTCCTCGTATGGGGCCTCGTATCGCTGCCAGGACGCGGGGATCGCACCCAAGGTGTGATTGACGCCTTCGAAGAGGCAGGCATTGTCGTCGTGTACCAAGAGATCGACCAAGCGACGAACGCTGACCCCCAGGCTGGAACTCCCACCTTTGTGGGACTCCTCGGTGCAAACCCCAATGTCAAGGCTGTGGTAACTGACCACGGTGGTCTCACTGCAACATTGGAGACCTACCTCACCGCCGCCGGTAAGGGCGCCGATGACGTGTTTGGTGCCGGTTTCGATGTGTCTCCTGCAACGGTGACAGCAATCGAGTCCGGTTACACCGACCTCGTTATCGACCAGCAGCCATTCCTGCAGGGCTACCTTCCAATCCTGAACATCTGCCTCACGGAGAAGTTCGGGTTCTCCGGGTTGTTTGTGAACACCGGTGCCGGATTCGTAACCCAGGATAACGTTGGGGCAGTTGCTCCTCTTGCCGCAGTGGAAATTCGGTAACCGAATCCTGAAACTCATCTAAGGAAAAAGTGTGGGGGTCGTCGAAGGGCGGCCCCCACACTTTCTCCCCCAGAAAGGGCTCTAATGAATGACACCGCAGTCATCACCCCAGTAATTGAATTGAAGAACGTCAGTAAAACTTTTGGGGAAGTGAAATCGCTTCAGAACATTGACTTTCATCTCGACCCCGGGGAAATCGTGGGTCTCTTAGGAGATAACGGGGCAGGAAAATCGACATTAATTAAAACGATCATGGGCTATCACGCTCCCGATAGCGGCGGCAAAATCTTCTTCAAAGGAGATGAACTGAGCGACTGGAGTGTTCACAAGGCTCGGGAAATAGGCATCGAAACCGTCTACCAAGAGCGAGCCCTGTGTGAACAGCAGTCCATCTGGCGCAACATGTTTATGGGCAGAGAGCGAAGAAATAAGTTCGGGTTGCTCGATGTGAAAGGGATGCGCGAAGAGGCGGCCCGACTCATGACCGAGCACATGGGTTTCACCTCAAGCGCTGTCCACCCGGAAAACGCGGTGTTGACAATGTCGGGTGGCGAAAAACAGGGTGTTGCCATTGCCAGGGCCCTCCATTTCCAGGCCGAGGTCGTTATTCTCGACGAGCCAACCATGGGGTTGTCCTTGTCCGAAACTAAGAAGACCCTTAACTTTATTCGCTCCATCAAGGAAGCGGGAAAGAGTGCGATCTTCATCGATCACAACATCTTCCATGTTTACCCCGTCGTAGACCGAATCGTCATTCTTGACCGTGGCGAGATAGCGGCAAATGTTGTCAAAGACGGCATCTCAATAGAAAACCTAATGGACGGTCTCCAAAGCGTGGCCCGGACCGGAACGTGGAGCACAAAAAATGGCAATTAACCAATCCTACCTCGCCCAAGACTCAGGTCCAGAGGAACCAGGAGACTCCTCAGAACTCAAGGCTGATCGATCGAAGTCACCTTCGGTGTGGCGTCGATTTGGGCTTCAAATCGGCATCGGGGTTGTGGGCGTAATGATTTGGCTGCTGTTCCTGTTCTCGGCTCCCGCCGTGTTCACACAGCCCGCCATCTACCTGGCCTTTGCCTCGACAACGCCGCTGTTTCTGATTATCGCCCTGGCGCTCACCTTTGTCATTATCACAGGGGAGATTGACCTTTCCTTTCCCTCCGTCATGGCGTTGTCGATGGTCTCATTCACATGGGTATTCCAGAGCGGTGGTTTCCTCGGTCTCGCCTTCTTGGCTGCCATTGTCACGGGAGCCCTCGCGGGAGCCCTCAATGGCTACCTGGTGGCAAAAATGGGAATCCCTGCCGTGGTCATCACCATCGGAACAAGCTTTTTGTTCCGCGGTATTGAGCTAGCCGCAATGTCCGGCAGCGGCTTCCCGTTGACCGACCCCGCCCTTGACCCACTGCGTGAGGTACTCGTTGGGCGAATAGTCGGGGGAATACCGATGCAGTTCGTGTGGGTTATGGTCATTGCCGTCCTGCTGTGGTTCCTGCTGAATCGCAGCAGATTTGGCTCTCACGTCTTCCTCATCGGAGACAACGCCACCTCGGCACAACTTATGGGCGTCAGTGTGCTCTGGACCAAGATCGGGGTGTTCATGCTCGTCGGCGCCCTCGCAGCGTTCGCGGGTATGGTTGCCTCGTTTGAGGTGAGCTATTTCTGGCCAACCCTTGGAGAGGGCACGTTGCTGAATACCATTGCGGCTGTCTTCGTGGGGGGAACAAGCCCCTTCGGTGGCGCGGGGAGCGTGTTTGGCACCCTGTTGGGTGGGTTCATCATTGGAGCCCTCAACGCCGGCATTGTGTCCGCGGGAATTAACGCTTTCTGGACCCAAGCTGTGTTTGGGTTAGTGATCATCTTGTCGCTGGTGGTGCAGGTCGTCATCCAGAAGCGTGTCCGTAGCTAACCGCACGATACATCGAGTTCGGAGCGGTCATGGCTGAGAACCTTCCCCTGGGAACAGCGCAGATTTTTGACAATCGGTGCTGTTCCCTCGGAGAGGGCCCGGTGTGGGATTCACGCTCCGGGAAAGTCCACTGGGTGGATATTTTGGAAAAACGCGTCCTCTGGAATCGTCTTACCGACAACGACAGTGGTGAATATCCACTCCCCTCCCATGTGGGGGCTGTGCTCCCCGCAGAAGATGGGACCTGGCGCGCATTTTTGACTGACGGTGTCTACTCTGTGAAGGAGGATGGGACTGATCTCGCTCTTTTGGCCCAATTCCCGCACCAGCTACCTCCCGATGGCGGAACTGACAGGATGCGTGCTAACGACGCCACAGCAACCCCTTGGGGCGAAGCGCTCTGCGGAACGATGCCGTACGAGCCTGACCGCTTCCCCGGCACCGCTGCTCTCTACCGATTCGATGGACACAGTCTTACGTCGGTGCTCACCGGCGTGACGATCAGTAATGGTTTGGGCTGGACCAACGACCTCAGCACGATGTTCTATGTGGACACCCCCACGAGCAGAATCGACCGCTTCGATGTTAGCCGCCGTGGGAAGCTTTCTCACCGTCGCCCCTTTGCCACCATTGACCCACAACTTGGTTTCCCTGACGGGCTGGCCGTGGACGAAGACGGGTATGTCTGGGTCGCCCTCTGGGGTGGATCGAGAGTGCAACGAATCGCGCCGGATGGAACAATGGCGGGCTTTGTCTCCGTTCCCACCGCGCAGGTCACGAGTTGTGCCTTCGCAGGTGAGGACCTCAAGACCCTCATCGTGACGACAGCGGGAATGGGCGACGATAGCCCTTCCGCAGGGGTGACGTACTACTTTGACGCCCCCTCGGCCGGCGCGGCTAGTTTTCGAGTGGCATCATGACGTCTTACGAGCCCGCCGTCCGCGGAGTCTGCCCGGTACTTTCTTCGACCTTTCACGACGACGGCGGTTTGGACGGCGACAGTTTCTTAAGGTTGTGCGAGTTTCTGCTGAGTACGGGAGTTCATTCGGTCATGATTTTTGGTGTCGCCACCGAGAATGCGAAACTGGACGACGCAGAACGTGATCTGATGCTCCGATCCCTGGTAAAAACCCGCGGCGCAATGAAGGTGACCATTGTTGCCACGGTTGCCGACCACGGAACAGACCTAGCAGTTGCTAGGGCTCGCAAGTGGGTCGATATGGGTGCCGACGTCATCAACATTCTTCCGTCCTACTTTCTGCGTCCTGACCCGTCAGAAACTCTCGAGCACCTGGCAGCAATTTTGGATTCTGTCGACGTGCCCGTCATAATTCAATCCCTCCCCGCCGGCGGGGACGAAGTGCCCGTGAAAGACATCCTGGCTCTCAGCCATGCCCACCATAATCTGAGCCAAGTCAAGGTCGAAAACGTGCCCGCGACGCCACTGGTGTCGGCAATTCGGTCGTTTGAGAATGGCAAAGTTTCTGCGCTGGTGGGCTGGGGAGGTCTGGAATGGAAAGAGGCGTCAGAGGCCGGTGCCGTCGGTGTCCAGCCAGGATGCTCGCTCACCGAACTGTATCTGCGCGCACAGGTTTTTCTTGACATCGGAGATAGCCAAGGGTTTGAGACGGCATTCGCTCCCCTCCGGCAACCACTAACAGCGTGGATGCGCCACCCCGAGGTATTGATTGGAATTGAGAAACACATCCTCCAGCAGAGGGGAATCATCGACAGTAGCCGAACGAGGAAGCCGTCCGCAGCGCTGGCGGAATCTGACTACGCTTTTGCGAACGGGCTGATGGCTCTGCTGAAAACCAACCCGGGAAAAGGTGTGAACCGATGACGTCCTCAACCCGTGACCTGCTCGTGGTGGGCGAAGCGCTAATAGGGCTTGTCCCCGAGGGAGGGGTCGCGCTGCGTCGCAGCACCAGTCTCAAGCGACTCACAGTGGGGGCCGAAGTAAACGTCGCGGTAACGGCATCGCGATTGGGGCATCACGTTTCCTGGATCGGTCGCGTCGGCAACGACTTAGCAGGCGCGGCGGTGATCGATGACCTGAGGACCGAGGGCGTGCATGTCGATCACTGCATTGTTGATGACCACGGACCCACCGGAGTGCTCTTTCGCGAAAACGTGCCCCTGGGGGCGCCGAAAGTTTCCTACGCACGGTCCCCGAGCGCCGGCTCCCGGCTAGCGCCGGGGGACATCCCGGAGAAAGTTGTGCGATCTCATCGAATGGTGCTGGTGAGTGGCGTCACCGCCGGTATCAGCGCTAGCGGGTGGGAATCAGCGAACGCAGTGCTGGAGCTTGCGCGCACAACAGGAGTGACCAGCGTTTTTGATATGAACTACCGGGCGGCACTGTGGTCCCACAAGGATGCTCGGGAGCGGCTGATGACACTCGCTCAGAAGGCCGATATCGTCTTTGGCGGCGCGGAAGAATGGCGTGTGGTTTTTAACACTGATGAACCCTCCTCCGCTCTCCTGCCGCAAGCCTCAGCTTTGATTCGAACAGACGGGCAAGGTCCCCTTCAGGCATGGGTTGGAGACGAAGTTTTACTTCAACCCGCCTTCACTACTCACCCGATAGACGTCGTGGGTGCTGGTGACGCCTTCGTAGGGGGAACAGTTTCAGCACTCCTGGCAGGCGCCTCGTGGCCGGTGGCACTTCGCCAAGGTGCTTACTGTGGCGCGCGTTCGGTATCAGGTTTGGGCGACTGGACCAATCTGCCCTGGGGCGTTGAAGGAATAACCGCCATCCCGGAAAACGATCAGGAGGTCATCAGGTGAGTGTCGAATCAGTGTTGGAGGCGATCAGCCACCACAAAATTGTGGCCATCGTCCGTGCCGAGAATGCCGAGGAAGCGTGGGAATCTGGGAGTGCGGTGATAGAGGGCGGTCTTCCGATAGTGGAGGTTTCCCTGAACACTCCGGGAGCACTTTCCAGCATCGCAAAACTTGCCTCTCAGACGGAAGGAATTATTGGTGCCGGCACGGTTCTGACGGTTACGGATGTCGCAAAGGTGGTGGATGCCGGAGCCCAGTTCGTGGTGACCCCCAATTTCAACCCCGATGTTGTCTCCGCCGTTCGGGAGGCCGGATTAGTGGTGGGGCCAGGAGTGTTCACCGCCACAGAGAGCCATCAAGCGCTCACACTGGGTGCCCACCTGCTGAAGCTTTTCCCTGCCTCAAGCGCCGGCGTGGCCCTGATGCGATCTTTACGCGGCCCCTTTCCCTCTGCTCGCTGGTTACCCACAGGGGGAATTTCACCAGAAAATTTGGCGGAATGGCTCGAGGCCGGAGCTTTTGGGGTGGGCATGGGTTCGGCCCTCACCAAGGGACACCCCGATCACGTGAGGGCTCTTGCCACCACACTTTCTCAACGCCTTAGCAATGCCCCGTCGACGATAAGGCAAGAAAAATGAAAATCACTAAGGTCTCCGCAATTCTCGTCAACGCCAAATTAAGGAACTGGGTTTTTGTCCGTGTTGACACCACAGAGCCGGGGCTTTATGGCTTGGGTGAAGCAACACTTGAGTGGCAGTCGCTCGCGGTGGCGAAAAGAGTGGAGGAATTTTCTTCGCTCCTAGTGGGCAAGGACCCGAGAGACATTTCGCGTCTGTGGGAGGCGATGTTTCGCTATCCATTTTTTCGAGGTGGGGCAGTCACGATGTCAGCCCTGAGCGGTGTTGACCAGGCGCTCCACGATATTCACGCCAAATCCTTAGGAATACCACTCTGGCGCCTCCTCGGTGGATTGGCACGCGACAAAGTTCAAATGTACGACCACGTCGGCGGTGGGGACTCTCACGCGGTCTACGGGCAGCTCGAAAGCGGAATCGCGGAAAGGGTAGCCGCGAGTAAAGCCGATGGTTTTTCCGCAATAAAAATTCTTGCTGTCCCGAAGACCCGATCCATTGATGGGATCGCCCCGCTGAAGGAAGCCGAGAGAGTGATGAGCGCAGCTCGTGAGGCGGGTGGGGACGAGATGGACATCATGGTGGACTTTCATGGCCGCACCACCGCCGCAATGGCAATTCAATATGCACAAGTGCTTGAGCCCTTTCGTCCACTTTTCATCGAAGAAGTAGTGGGTCCAGAGATACCCGCCAGCGAAATGGCGCGGGTTACTCGGTCAACGTCGATTCCGGTGGCCGCCGGCGAGAGACTCTTTCATCGCAAAGAGTTCCTACCGCTGCTCGAAGCCGGCGCAATCTCTGTGGCACAACCTGATGTCTGCCATGCAGGGGGCATCACCGAAACCATGCGCATTGGAGCGTTGGCCGGGACCTACGGGGTTAGCCTGGCCCCCCACAATCCTCTCGGCCCCATCGCGACGATGGTCAACATACACATTGGATTTGCACTGCCCAACTTCCTCATTCAAGAAATAATGCGAAACGATGTTCCCTGGCGCGAAGAGGTTGTCAGGGGTTCTGTGCCCATTGTTGATGGTTTTGTATCGCCACCGCTCGAGCCGGGAATAGGAATTGAGATCGACGAAATCGCTTCCGCCCAACACCCCTATGCAGAGGCTGAACCCATCCAATGGACACACGCAGACGGGAGCGTTGCAGAATGGTAGGAGTTCTTTCCTCCCGTCACATACTGGTCACAGGAGGTGCCCAGGGCATTGGCGAGGCAATCGTCCGCGACTGTCTCGCCAAAGGAGCAACCGTCTCGTTTCTCGACTTCAACGAATCCGGGGGGAAGCGCTTAGCGCATGAGCTTGCACACCAGGGCTTTGATATTCACTTCGAGGCCTGTGATGTCACCGACTCCACAGCCCTCCAACAGTCGATGTCGCGCCTCGAGGAGAAGGTCGGTGGCTTTTACGGGCTGGTGAACAACGCCGGCCGCAACTCTTCGGCAGACGCGGTGGAGATGACCGAAGACGAATGGGACCAGTTTTTTGACCTTGACCTCAAAGCGTCCTGGCTAACAGCCAAATATGCCCTGCCTTCCATGCGAAAAGCGGGGACGGGAAGCATCGTTAACATCGCGAGTATCCACGCACACATGAGCTACCCCAACTATTTTCCCTACGCCGCAGCCAAATCGGGTCTGCTCGGGCTCACGAGAAACCTCGCCCTCGACGAGGGTAAACACGGAATCAGGGTGAACACCGTCAGCCCCGGTTACACTCTCACCCCGCTGCTCCAAGAGTGGTTTGACTCTGTCCCTGGCTCCATGGAACGAGCGCTCGCCGTCCACCCACTCGGGCATTTTGGCGAACCCCAAGACGTTGCGACGATGGTTAGTTTCCTTCTCTCAGGCGAAGCTAAGAACATCAGCGGCGCAGATTTCCGCGTTGACGGCGCACTCAGCGCCCGATTTGCGGGCTAAGAAAAGGGAGACACCACTCATGGCACTCAGCACACGTGACCCACACGGCAGCATGGCCAAGTCCATTTCGATTTTGGAGCGGCAGGGTCTGCCGTATGCCGACGCCGATTCGCTACCCGAGTCGGAAAAGACCTTCAACGATGGCCGCCGTTGGCGGTTAGAAATTCCCTCGGTAGAGGGACCAGAAGCAATGCGGGTGGTCCTCGAGGAAGCGAAAAGCCGAAAACTCTCCGTGCACCGAGTGAGTCAGGGCAGCGGCATTTTTATGCTCCATGAAGATGAACTTCGCCTTATGCTTGAACAGGGGGAACAAGCCGGCACAGAAGTCTGTCTCTTCGTCGGACCCCGCGCCTCCTGGGACATCGGCCGACAAGTTACCAGTAGCTCAGGTGTGGGTGCAGCTCCCTCGCTCCGGGGCGCGGACCAGGTCCGGTTTGCTCTCGAAGACGTCCGGCACGCTACCGATATCGGTCTGCGCAGCATCCTGGTGGGAGATATCGGGCTACTGGCCATCATTGGTCAGGCCAAACGAGATGGCGACCTGCCTCCTGACCTAGTGGTCAAGACCTCCGTTGCCCTGACATGCGGCAACCCCGCCACCGCGCGTGTTCTGGAGGATCTGGGCGCGACGTCCATCAACCTCGCTACGGACTTGTCCCTCGCCCAAATTGCTGCCATCCGTCACGGTGTTGACGTGCCGGTCGACATTTACTGTGAGGCACCGGATGACTTCGGCGGTGCCGTGCGGCATTATGAAGTGATCGATATCGTCAGGGTGGCTGCACCCGTTTATATCAAGTTCACCGTTCGCAACGCACCGGGCATTTATCCCTCCGGCGCTCACCTGGAACACGCCGTACTCGCCACCGCACGTGAGCGGGTCCGCCGGGCCAGTCTCGCCATTAACTTACTCAATCGCTACTCGACTGACGAAACGGGTGTCGTCTAACATGACCCAGAAACGTGAATGGACCAACCCCCGGACAGGCGCCACTCAACAACTCGAGATGGTGGACCATTCTGACTCGGAAGTGGCGGAGATCACCGTGCGGTCCCTGCGTAGTTGGCAGGCTTTCCGTCGTTTTTCCTCTCAAGACCGAGCCCGAGTCCTCCGAATAATTGCTGATGCCTTGGATTCAAACAGCGATGAGGTCGTCGGACTGGCTGACGAAGAGAGTGCGCTCGGCATTGAGCGTCTGAGCGGTGAAGTGCGTCGCACGTCTTTCCAGCTCAGGCTCTTTGCCGGCTCACTTGACGAGGGAACACTCTTCGCCCCCGAAGCCGGAGACAGTGTTGAGGGCCCGCCCCCTGCTGGGCGCCCGGAACTCGTGCGGCATTTTGTGCCTCTTGGCCCGGTTGCCGTTTTTGGGGCTAGTAATTTCCCCTTTGCTTTCGGTGTCCTAGGCGGTGACTTCGCCTCGGCGCTGGCAGCCGGGTGCACTGTCGTAGTGAAAGAGCATTCAGCGCATCCGCGGTTATCGATGGCTTTGGTCAGTCTTGCCCGTAATGCGCTTGAGACGGCAGGGGAAGACCCCGACATGGTCCTCTCCGTGCGGGGCACCGCGGCCGGGGTTGCGCTTGTCATGGCTCCCCCCATTGCCGCGGTGGGATTCACCGGATCGTTGTCAGGGGGGCGTTTTCTTTTCGATAAAGCAATGTCCAGACCCCATCCCATCCCTTTTTATGGCGAGTTGGGGAGCATTAACCCTGTTCTGGTTTCCCGAGAAGCCGCCCAGTCCCGAGCCCAAGACATCGGCCAGGGGTTTGTGGACTCACTATTGCTGGGAGCCGGGCAATTTTGCACCAAACCCTCGGTGCTTATTTTTCCCGAGGGGTCGGGCGTCCTCGAGGAAGTGTCACAGGCGCTCGCAACTGCACAGCCCCTCGCACTACTCACCACGCGAATCGCTGATAGCTACCGCCAACAAGTCGCCAATATTGAAGAATCGGGCGCTCACAGAGTTTCCCCGATTAGCTCCGAGGACCGACCCGGAAGTTGGGTCACACCCGCGGTGTTCGTGGCATCGGTGAGTGACATGCTCGGAGAACCCACTCCCGTGCAGCAAGAGTGCTTTGGGCCAGCGGCCATCCTGGTCCCCTACGCCACAGACGAGGAGGCGCTGAAGCTCGCCTGGGAGGGAGAACCGGCGTTGGTGGGGTGCGTGCATGGAGAAGCCTCCGACCCACTTGCTGGGGACTTTGTCCGGGCGTTGGCAAGTCGCACGGGACGCGTGGTGTGGAATGGCTGGCCCACCGGAGTGGCAGTTGCGCCCTCTCAAATGCACGGTGGGCCCTACCCGGCCTCTACTGTTCCGAGCGCGACATCTGTGGGGTTGCACGCCGCAGCCAGGTTCGCACGACCCGTCGCCTTTCAATCTGTCCCACCCGAACTACAGCCCTAGCCCGCGTGAGTTGAAAGGAAAAGCTAATCATAATATGATTGGCTTTAGTCGAGTAGATTTCCTCTCGGCGTGACGCCAAAAAAGGAAACACGTGACTACTGGGGCTCTAGCAGGAATTCGAGTGATTGACGCTACCCAAATGCTGGCAGGACCCATGGCGGGAACCAGGCTCGGGGACCTTGGAGCTGACGTCGTCAAAGTCGAACCACCCGTAACCGGAGAGTTCAACCGAACCCACGGGTTTGGCGACTCTCGCGCGAACGGTGAAATGACAACATTTTTGGCGATGAACCGTAACAAACGCAGTCTCGCGGTGGACCTCAAATCCCCGGAGGGCCTCAGCGTCCTGCACGAACTTGCGAAATCTTCCGACGTGTTTATCCAGAACTTTCGTCGCGGGACCGCGGAACGACTCGGTGTGGGCTACGAGGCACTTCGCGCCCTCAATCCCCGCCTGATTTACTGCTCCATCACGGGTTATGGCACCACGGGGCCCTACCGTGATAGACCGGGCCAAGATTTAATCGTTCAGGGTTACAGCGGGTCCATGTTTTCCGTGGGGAAAGAGGGTGACAGCCCCACAGCCAGCGCGTTGTGGGCAGCGGACGTCATGACCGGTTACCAAGCGGCTATTGGGATTCTCGCCGCCCTTCAACATCGGGCCTCCTCAGGGGAGGGCCAGCACGTCGAGATCGATATGCTCTCGGTGGTATTGGATTGTCAGCTTCAGGAAATCGTCACCTTCTTGAACGCTGGCTTCAAGCCCGAGCGGACCCACGAGCAAAGCGCTCACGCCGCGATGCCCGCGCCTTATGGCAGCTACCAGACCAAGGACGGCTGGCTCAACTTGGCCATGTCGCCACTGCCGGCCCTTGGAGAAGTTCTGGGTGATGACTGGCTCCGCACCCTCGACCACTACGACGACGGCCATCGACTCCGCGACGAGGTTTACGCCCACATTAGATCGGCTTTCCTTCACAAATCAACCGCGGAATGGGTTGATTTATGTGATGTTCACGGCGTTTGGGCCGGACCGGTCTACGACTTCCCCGCCCTGGCACAAGACCCCCACATTTTGGCCGAAAAATACTTTGTCGATCAACCACAGCGCGTGGGAGGGTCGGCCAAGACTGTCCGGATTCCGCTGAAAATGTCTTCCACTCCCCCAGAGATTCGTCGCGGTGCTCCGGGGTTGGGCGAGCACACCGAGGAAATTCTGGCTGAGCTGAGGTACACGCCAGAGGCGATAGAAGAATTACTCCGCGCAGGAGCAGTAACCAACCAGAAGGAGCAGCTCACATGACCAACCCTGAGATCCTTTTTGAACAAAAAGGGCACGTCGCCGTCATCCGACTCAATCGTCCCGACAAGCTCAATGCTGTGACCGCGGAGATGGACCGCACTATGAACGAATTTACGTTCACCATCAACAATGACCCCAGCATTCGAGCAGTGATTCTTACCGGTAACGGTGACCGTGCCTTTTGCGCAGGGAGCGATATTACTGACCTAGACGAGTATGGGGACAACTGGGAGTACCGCAATCGCTTTGACGCCCGAATGGATTATGCCCGGGCTGTCCACCTGATCCGTAAACCGGTCGTAGCCGCATTGTTTGGATTTGTCATCGGTGGCGGACTAGAAATGGCGTGCGCCAGTGATATTCGCCTCGCAACCCCAGATGTGCAATTTGGCGCCGGAGAAATCAATTGGGGGTGGCACGGCGGTTCTGGTCAGACCCAGTACCTCACGCGAATCATGGGATCGGGCAACGCCGCCAATCTTCTCCTCACTGGGCAGAGAGTGGGCGTAGAGGAAGGTTTGCGCACAGGCTTAGTGCAAGCCGTTCACGATCGCTCCGAGCTGGACGCCGCTGCCCATGAACTCGCAGGAAACATCGCAGAAAAATCGCCTATTGCCATCCAGATGACCAAACATATGATTCGAGTGGCGCAAAATACGGCGCTGGATGTGGGGTTGGTAGTCGAGAACGACTCCTTCACCTACTGTATGACCACCGAAGATGCCCAAGAGGGCCAGGAAGCCTTTGCCTCCAAGAGGGCCCCGGTTTTCAAGGGGCGATAGTGATGATCACAGACAGTGGCAGGGAACGTATTCGCGTGCCGCTGGGTGAACGTTTCGCTGACCTGTGGCTCTTTGGTGGCGGGGACGATTATCTTCTCTTCGACACGGGAGTGAAGGGCACCCTTGCTTCCACCGTGCTTCCCGCGCTCGAAGAGCTCTCGATTACCGCTGACTCGCTGCGCTTTGTCGTGGTCAGCCATCTCGATGTCGATCACTCAGGGGACATTGGCCATGTTCACGAGTACTTCCCCAATGCACAGGTCATCGCCCATCACGCTGATGCCGGTGCGATGAGTTCCTGGGAAGCGTTTGCCTCCCAGCGCGGACAGGAGTTTTTAGCAAACTGGGGTCTCGATGAGACTCCAGAGACCGTCAACTGGATGAAAGAGGCTTTCGCACCAGGCCAGGTGGACGTGACTATGGACGGGTCAGAGAACTTAGCGTTGGAAGTGAATCGGAGCATCCAGCTCTGGCATGTTCCCGGTCACACATTAGGACACTTGGCACTCTACGACGAAGATTTTGACACTGTGGCGCTCTCTGACGCGATTCTGGGAAACGCGGTACCACGGGCCGATGGCAGCCCTTCCTTTCCTCCCACGTATCGCCATGTCACTCACTATCTTGAGACGATCGATCGCGTTCGGCAGCTCTCGCCTCACACGCTCCTCACGGCGCATTACGGAGACTTCCTCGACGAGGGGGTACATCACTTCTTGAACGAATCAGAAGCATTCGTGCACTCACTGGAATCGGTCATTCTTGACACGCTGTCCACAACGCCAAAGACCCTGGCGCAGCTGGTGAGCGAAGTAAATCCAAAAATTGCGTCATGGCCGGTCCCTGGATCGGACACCGCCCTCGCCTTCCCTGTGGCGGGCCACTTAGAAAGACTCTGGGAATCCACAACGGTGACCCGCCAAGCGAGCCCCGAGGGATGGAGATGGACACGATGAACCACAAAGATGCAACCGGCCACTTGAAAAAGACAGCCTCGACTCTCAAAAGTCTCACCTTTGAAACCTGGAATTTTGGTGACTCTACGGGTTTTGAAGCCATGATGAGAGCTTCGGAAACACTAGGAGACCCTGAACTGGAATCCTTCGCCCACGGATGGTTTCGCGCTTGGGCGAGTCGGGCAGAACCCTATCGACGGCTTGATTGCACTGCTCCAGGGTTAGCAATCGTTCTCACCGCGGAAAAGCACAGCGACAAGGCTCTCCTGGATGCCTCTATCTCGCTGGGGGAATACCTCCTTACCCGGCGAAAAATTGACGGGGTCTACGAAACCTGGCCCGACCCACCTCTCATGGAGCCTTACGGTGGCGAGGAGCTGCCGCCCGACGAGCGGGCGCTCTTTGAGAACCCGCCGGGCGGATTCTTCATCGATTGTCTGCATTTTGATCCACCCTTCTTCGCCGCGCTCGCTCGCGTCACGGGGGAGGAACGCTGGCGAACCGAGGCCATCGAGCAAGCAACCGGTTATATCAACAGCCTCCAACAACGTTCTGGTCTCTTCCACCACTTCGTTCTCGACGGGTTCCCTGAACGACCCTTTGGGCCCGGGTGGGGTCGCGGACAGGGCTGGGCGCTTCTCGGTTTGCTCGATGTCGCTGAACAGCTCTCTTTGCCCGCAGGGCACCCCATCGTGGAGTCCGCTCGAAAGTTGATTGGAGCAATGCAGGAGCTCCAAGCGGAGGATGGAAGTTGGCCAGTGGTCATCACCGATCCTCACTCTGGTGAAGAGCCAAGCACCGCTGGCTTCATGGCAACAGGGTTTCTTCGAGCCCTCAAGCAGTCCATTGTGGTCGGCGAGGACATCGAGCGTGCAGCCCACAAAGCACTGGAGTCGAACATCAGAGAGATTGACGACGATGGATTTCTGGCGGGAGTGTCTCGGGCAGTGATGGCCTGCACCCGGCCATCACATTACGCACACGTTCCCCGGGGCTTCAACGTCCCGTGGGGACAAGGCCCATTGGTCTTGGCGTTGTGCGAAGTACTTAACCAATGAAGACCGCGGTCGTTACGGGCGCCGCGTCAGGAATCGGACTCGCCACAGTCGCCCATTTGGTTGAGGAAGGGTATTTCGTACACGGTCTCGATATCCATGAAGGCCTTCCCGAAATTATGAGGAAAGTGGATTCGAAAAAAACCCAGGCTCATGTGGGAGACGTGAGTGTTCAAGATCTGTGGATGCAGGTCAAGAAAGCAACGGGTCAGAAGTTAGATTTGATGGTCCACAACGCCTTCACGCTGCATATTGCCCCTCTCCACGAGCAAAGCGTGAGCCAGTGGGGGCGACAATGGGCCGTCATGCTCGACCCGGTATTGCACTCGATAACGCAGTTCCACGAGCAGCTGAAGAACGCCCAGGGTTGTGTTGTCCTCGTGTCGAGCGTGCACGCGCGCATCGGCCTTCCAGGACACCCCGCGTATGCGGCCGCCAAAGGCGCGCTCAGCGCATTAGCCCGACAGCTGGCAGCCGAGTATGGCCCAGAGGTGCGCGTCAACTCTGTCCTTCCCGGACCCATTGCCACGCCCATCTGGGATTCAGTCTCCCCAGAAGCCGTCAAAACCACCGCTCGCGCCACAGCATTGAAACGGTTGGGCACAGCCGACGAGGTCGCAGCCGTCATTGGCTTTCTCGGCTCATCGGGAGCGAGCTATATCGACGGTGCGGAAATCGTGGTTGACGGAGGGTGGAGCATCACCAAAGACTCCAGCTGAGTAACATGGAAGGCATGGAGATTCTTCCCGGAAAGATTGCCTAGTGGGGGGAATTCGCGGACTGTCACGTCAGATAACTTCTGACATCGGCCACCAAATTGTGGCAGGTGAGCTTGTCGAAGGTGAGTCATTCCGTCTGCAGGACATCAGCGACAAGTTTTCTGTCAGTGTCACCGTTGCCCGTGAAGTGATGCTTGCGCTACAAAACAAAGGGCTTGTGCTTGTCAGACCCCGACGAGGCATCGTCGTTCTGGGCCGAGATTCGTGGGACCTTTTAGATTCGGACGTGCTGAAATGGCACGACAAACACTTAGGACCGATTATTGCTGATTTGGAGCAGTCTCGCGAGGTCATTGAGCCTTGGGCTGCTCGAACTGCGGCAGAGTCGGGCACCGACGAGAAAATTGCCCTCTGTCGCCAAGCAATGGACAATCTTGTCGCCGCTACCGAAAGTGGAGACACGGCTAGCATGACGTTGGCTGACCTCGCCTTTCACAGCTCAATCCTTCGCGCCAGCGGGAATTCCGTCATTGTCCAAATCGGGAGGGTGATCGAACCTGCACTCAGGCGCAGAGACGAACTCACCTTGCACGAACGAAAAAAAGATGATCTGACCTTTTTACCTCTCCATGAAGCCATCGTTTCCGCCATGGAAAAGCGGGATCCAGAAGGAGCCAGCATCGCAGCCCTCCGCCTCATCAGTGAAAGCGGCACAGACAGCGCCGAAGCATTCCAGGAATAGTCGCTGCGGTCCGAGAACTGTGTGAGGCTGCTTTAGCGGCGTTGGCGGGACTCGAGCACCACCGCTTCACCACGCTGAAGCCCGGCAACAGCCTCTTCTAGTTTCGCCACCAGCTCCGGGTTGGCCAACACAGCCCGCTCATAGTCAGAAATGGTGGTGATGGGCTCCAGGGTCACGACCCCATATTCACCCACCGACACCCGGTAATCGCGGTTGGGTTCCAAAATCTTGCCCAGGCTCACTCGGCTACGACTGTCGGTGTGGATAAGCGTCACGGAGGGTCCTTCCCAAAATGTAGTGTTCGCCCCAGAAGATACCACAAAATAGGGTAAGTAGGCATTCTGGCAAAAACCCAATTACCCATTACCAGGAGATGCGGATGGACGTCCAGTTCTCGGCAGAGGCACAGCAGATCGAAGAGGAGATGTATGCCCGAGCATCGAACGAATATGAACGATTGTGGGACTTGTTGGACCGTATCCGCAACGACCCCGAAGCCGCACGCCATGCTCGGTGGTCACAGTATGTGTCCACCTATTCTCTGTGGGGATCCCACATACCCGGCACGGAGTTCACTATCTATTGGCGGGTTGAGCCGCATCCCCTCCTCACCGTGGTGCTCATTGCAGGAGACCTTGGAGTGTGATGTCTCCCCCAAGACTTGAGGGAATCACGCCCGGCGAGCTCGTCAGCAATCCCCGCTGACGACTGGCCCTAGCGACGACTGAGTGTCAGCAGATACTGCCCGCCACCGGGTGTCACCTGGGTGGTGAAGCTCACCTCGGGTGCAAGCCTGCTCACACGATCCAACAACCAGAGAGACGCCTGATCGGCATCTTCCTGCGTTGGACATCGCGCCACAGCCTCACGGCCTGCCTTCTGAGTCAATCGCTGCACCGATTCGAATATTGGTGCAGGGTCGCTGACAAAAAGGTCCTTTGACCAGGCGACGACGGGGGCCTTCTTACCCCGCATCGTGTTACAGGCCCGATGGGCCAGGCGGGGTGTTGCGGGGTTTCCTTTTTTAGCTTTGGAATCGGCAAAACTATCCGCACTGGGACCGAGATCCGAATTTACCGAAGCGTCGGGGTCCACGGGTGTATCGCAGAGCCAACAGAGCCAACCATCGCGTTGCCCTAGCTCAGTGAGATCGCTCATACCTCATTCTCTCGCGCGTGAACTAACCCGAGGTACCGAACCCACCAACACCGTCTTGTGTGAGCGCAACAAACAGAAGTTGCCGACCTCTCTAGGGCAACCACCAGCCGCGACCTCAGTGCCGGGTGCGCTCTGGTGGTGGGGGAACTTTTTTGGCCAGAATCACGTCGGACAGAGCGACGGTGGTGAGTCCCCGTTTGGTGTCAATCACACAGGTTGAAGACGTCCGGGACTGAAGAACACCCAACGCATCGGTGAACCCACCCTCTATTCGAGACCGCACCACAACGCGGGTGCCAAGCTCCACGTGGGAGAGAAAGTCCAGCGCGGGGGAATCCATCTCTCCAAGCCTAATCGGGCTGTGGTGAGCCCTAGACGGCCGCAATAATCAGGTTTACGCCCGTTTCTTCAATCTGCGCAATATGTTCTGGGGCAGTACCAGAGTCAACAATGACGGTGTCGAAGTCACTGATTTTCAGGTGGGCATGCAGGGCGCGCATCGTAAATTTGGTGTTATCCAGGTACAACACTTTGTGCTCGGCCGCTTCTACCATCGCCTGCTTCAGCAGGACCGCATCGTGGTGTTGGTGGTAGCAGACCCCGTTGGTGACTGCAGGTGAGGACATGAACACAATGTCGGCCCGCAACGAATGAACGGCATTAAGTGCGAGTGTGCCCATATAGGCATCGCACCAGCGGTAAAACTGTCCGCCGGTCATAATCGTTTGGATGCCGGCGTTATCCACCAAAAGGTCTGCCACTCTTTGAAAGTTGGTGATGACGGTCAGCGGAACTTTTTCCGGTAACAGCCGGGCAAGGTGGAGCCCGGTGGTGGAATCGTCCATCAGGACGGCTTGACCAGGTTCAATAAGCTCAAAGGCTGCCAAGGCAACGGCTTTCTTTGCCTGTTTAGACTGCCGAATTCGATATTCGGTGCTGGCCTCAAAGAGGCTGCTGGCCACCGCTGTTGCGGCGCCGCGGGACTTCCGCAAGATACCTTTTTGGTCGAGAAGATCAAGGTCGCGGTGGACGGTCATCGTGCTCACCGCAAAAACTTCGGACAACTCATCAATCCTGATGGTTCCGGCACCGAGGACAAGCTCGGTCATCGCGTCCAAGCGCTCTTCTTGACGCAAACCCGGTCGGAGGTGCAGCGTCGCGCTCTCAACCTCGGTCATCGGACTTTTCTCCTAGAAATTGCGCTTAGATATGCCAGGACGTTGCCTCGCAGTTGTTAGATGATAGAGCCACCTCGAGATAATGTGCGGGCCGCACAGGGTCTCCCCTAGCGGCCCGCACACTACTTATCCCATTTACTGCTCGTTAGCGATATCGCCGCTTTCGAGGTTCTTAGCGATCAGCTCGGGCAAACGCTCGAGGAACGCTTCGGTGTCGGTTACAACGTTGGCAATGTAAGAGTCAACATTGTCTGCGTTGATGGGGGGCATGGTGTACACGTACACCTTCTCCACCTCTTCGCCACAGGCAACCTTCTCTGCAACGGCGAGACCTGCACCCAGCTCAATACGACCGTGCTGGAGCGAGGAACCGATCATTTCGCCGGCTTCGATGGCACGGAGGCCGTCTTCGATACCGTCAATGCCCACAACGGGGAGCAGCGGGTCAAGCGCAGCTTCCTTCATGGCCTGGATTGCACCCAGAGCCATGTCGTCGTTCTCGGACACAACGCCATCGATTTCTCCACCGAAGCTGGTGAGCCAGTTGGCCATCAGGTTAGCGGCCTCGTCACGTGACCAGTTAGCGGTCTCCATGGCAAGAACGGTGATGTCGGGGTAGTTCTCGAGCACGCTGTTGATACCAGCGGTGCGGTCGAGCTCAGGTGAGGAACCCAAGGGTCCCTGCAACACGACGATGTTTCCTTCTCCGCCGAGGTGGTCAGCCATCTGCTGCATTTCCTGGGCGCCAGCTGCGACGTCATCAGGAAGAACAGAGGAGGTGATCAGTTCGTCGTTAGAGAGGGTGGTGTTCACAGCAATCACGGGGATTCCAGCGTCGGCAGTTGCCTGAAGCTGGGGTCCGAGTGAATCAGCGCCCACGGGGGCGATGATGATCGCGTCGACACCCTGGTTGATGAAGGTGTCAATCTGAGATGCCTGGGTGGCGATGTCGTTTTCAGCAGAAGTCCAGAGGAGCTCGATGCCAGTAGCGGCAGCATAGGCTTCCATGCCTTCTTGTCCCTGGGTGATGAAGGACGACATTCCGTAGGGAGACACTCCGATGCGGAGGTCTCTACACGTGTCTGATGATTCGGATGAAGCTGACTCGCTGGTTGCTGGTGCTTCAGCAGTTGCCGCACAGCCGGCAAGCCCAAGGGCTGCGACTGAGGTAACCGCAAAGAGACGAGCATGTCTCTTCCATTGATTCATTGGTTTCTCCTTGATATATGGATTGTGGGCGTTTCCGAACGCGCTAAAAGGTCAGAGACCTTTAGCGTGTTCGGCGACGGTTTGCCCACACATCAACCGCCACTGCTGAGATGATCACGGCACCATTGATAACGTTCTGCCAGTAGGCAGGAACGACCATGATGTCGAGACCATTCTTCAGAGTCTGAATAATGATGAGCCCCAGGAACGTCCCCCACACTGTTCCTCGACCACCCATCAAACTTGCGCCACCGATGACTACCGCGGCGATCGCAAGAAGTTCATAACCACTTCCCAAGTTGGGCGGGCCAGAAATCACGCGGGAGGCCAACACCACCCCGGAAACACCGGCCAAGAAACCACTCAGGGTATACACCTGGACCAGGGTTCGACGGGCGTTAACACCCGCAACCTCGGCCGCGGTGCGGTTTCCCCCGACCGCATACACCCGGAGGCCAAACGCGGAGTAGCGCATGACCAAGGCCATGATGATGAAGAACGCAATCATCACGTAGACGGGAAGCTGGAACCCGAAAATCTTCGTATTGGCGATGATTCCAAAGTCTGCGGGAAGCCCGTTGATGGGCGCACCGCCACCAATCACATAGGCAAACCCGGAAGCCGCCGTCAGCATTCCGAGCGTCGCCACAAAGGGCGGAACATCCAGATAGGCAATCACCAGCCCGTTGATCACACCGGCGAGGGTTCCCACCGCTATCGCAATGGCAATCGCTAGCCACAGTTGCTCTGGTGGGAGGCGGAGGGACAGCCAGGCTGCTGTCATAGCACCCAAGGCAATGACGCTTCCCACGGAAAGGTCGATACCACCGGTCAAAATAACAATGGTTTGACCGAGCGCAATCAGCGCGAAGGGGGCCGCAGCGATGAGCACGGCTCGGAGGTTCCCGAGGCTTGCGAAACGCTCATTTTGGGTGGCGAAGTAGACCATCACCATCAAAATCACAATGAGCAAAGAGTTCCGAATCAAAAGATCGACGACGCGTTGCGTTGTCCATTTCTCTTTTAGCCCACGGAGGTTCAGCAACTCCGCTCTCTCAATTTTTTTTGCCATGAAATGTTTTCTCCTCGTGTGATGACTGTTGTGAAAGGTGTTGCTCAAACTTCGAGCAACTCTTGCCCGCTGGATAATCTGAAAATGTTTTCTTGGGATGCGACGTTGTCAAGATCGTCACGTTTCAATTCACCGGTGACACGGCCATCGCGCAACACCATCACCCGATGGGACAAACCGATGAGTTCGGGGGTGTCAGAACTTGCCAGAACTACCGAGAGTCCGGCAGCTGCCAAGTCCCGGATGATGGTGTAAATCTCGCCGCGAGCGCCAACATCAACGCCCCGGGTGGGTTCATCTAGAAGAAGAACTTTGGTTTGATCACCCAGCCATCGACCAATAACAATTTTTTGTTGGTTTCCCCCCGACAGGGTGGAGGCCGGTTGGTCCAGGCTTCGGGATTTGAGAGAGACCTGATCCATTGCCTCCCGAACAACTTGCTTGCGTCGCACCATCCGGATGAAACCCGCGAAAAGGTGATCCTTCATTCGCGGCAGGCTTCCGTTTTCGGTGATGGAACGCTGAAGCACCAGGCCTGCGCCTTTGCGATCTTCAGGAACGATGGCGATGCCGGAATCAATGGTGAGGCGGGGTGAGCCCATCGTCAAGGGCGTGGAACCGATCCACACTTCCCCTGAAACTGCTTTGCGAATGCCATAAATAGTTTCAATGACTTCGGTGCGACCAGCACCCACAAGACCGCCGAGGCCAAGAATCTCGCCTTCGCGAACCTCGAACGACACTGCCGGTCCATCTTTGGCCAACACGAGGTCTTTGACGGAGAGTCCAATGTTTTTTGAGGGTTTAGGTAGGGCTGGAAAAAGGTTGCCCAAGTCGCGACCGATCATGGCGGTAATGATTTGATCCGGTGTGACGTCAGAGACGGGGGAATCTGTCACCAACACTCCATCGCGCATCACCAAGACGCGGTCCGCAAGTTCTTCAATTTCTGACATGCGGTGGGTGGTGTACATCATTGCCACACCTTGATCACGCAGTGCCCGCACGATTTCGTGAAGCCTCTCCACTTCCTGCTCAGGTATGGAGGATGTGGGCTCATCGAGCAGCAGCAGTTTCGCTCCCCAGGTTGTGGCCTTAACAATTTCCACAATCTGGGTGTACGCCGTCGAAAGGGTCCGCATCTTCTTGGCGGGATCAATGGCGAGACCAAAAACGTCCAACATCTCTTTGGCTTTCGCCATCATGCCGGGGCGGTCAAGGAGTCTGAGGCTGGAGCGAATCTCTCGCCCAACAAAAAGATTTTCATAGACGGTGAGGTCGGGATACGGCGCTAGTTCTTGCGGAACGATTCCAATGCCCAGTTCCCGGGCAACCCGGGTGTCAATGCGATCAAGGATTTCGCCATCAACATGAATCGTTCCCCGGTCGGCTTTCACCTGTCCGGTCACAATTTTGAAGAGTGTTGATTTCCCGGCACCGTTCTCGCCGGCGAGGGCGACAACTTCGCCTGGTTCAATGCGGAACGTGATGTTTTTTAATACGGGGACACCGCTAAAGGATTTCTCGAGGCCATCTATTTCCAACACTGAACCCATAAGTTCTCACACTCCTTTGCGTGATTCCTAACACCGTTGTAGTTATAATAAACACACCTGGCTGGGGAAAACACCAGGTTTGGTGAAAAGTATCACATTTGTTATGTTCGATTGAACAACCTGCGCAGTTAACACCTCCTGGAATCCTGAAACCAAGAAGATTCCAGCCCAGCAACACCACAACTTGTTAGCGAGGAGCTTCGCGATGACGCGGATTTTTGATAACCCTGACCTCTTTATCGACGATGTTTTGCGGGGCTTTTGTGCCGCCCACCCCCAGCTTGTTGTCCCTGTCCCCGGCGGAGTGGTTCGAGCCCAGGAGACACGTCCGGGAAAAGTTGCGGTCCTTGTGGGTGGTGGCTCCGGACACTACCCAGCCTTCTTTGGAATAGTGGGTCCCGGTTTTGCTGACGGTGCCATCGTGGGCAATGTCTTCACTTCCCCGTCGGCAAAAGATGCCATCAGCGTTGCTCAAGCGGCCGAGAACGGTGGCGGTGTCATCATCACCAGTGGGAACTATGCCGGGGATGTCTTGCACTTCAGCGAAGCCGCGCACTTGCTCAGCGAACAGGGCATTCCCACCGAAACTCTTTTTGTCACCGATGATCTTGCCAGCGCACCGCGGGGTCACGAAACCACGAGGCGCGGTATCGCCGGTGGTTTCGCCATCTTCAAAGTTCTCAGTGCCGCTGCCGAAGCCGGTCACCCCCTCGCGGAGGTTCTTCGCTTAGGCACAAAAGCGAATGACCAGACGCGAACTCTGGGTGTTGCCTTTGCCGGGTGCACCCTGCCCGGTGGGGAAGAACCTTTATTCACCGTCCCCGAGGGCAAGATGGCCGTGGGCTTGGGGATTCATGGCGAGGCCGGTATCTCGGAAGAAGACATTCCTTCCGCCCGGGAGCTTGCGAAACGCCTGGTGGACGAAACCCTCCAAGAATTGCCTCTCGAGAAAGGCGCCAAGGTGGGCGTGATTCTGAATGGCCTTGGTGGCACCAAGTATGAAGAACTCTTTGTCCTGTGGGCCAGCATTCATGAGTTCCTCGAAGATCGTGGCCTCGAGATCGTGGACCCAGAGATTGGCGAACTGGTCACCAGCCTCGACATGGCAGGGTTATCGCTCACGATTGTTGCCCTGGATGATGAACTGGAACCCTTGTGGCGAGCACCCGCCCACACCCCAGCTTTCACCAAAGGTGCACTCTCAGAGGTTCAGGCCAGTGGGCCACAACGCAGTGTTCACGCAGCATCTGCTGTGGTGGCAGAAACCTTCGCCCCGGTGACGCCAAAGTCCCAGAGCGTGGCAGCAAAAATCTTGGAGTTGTTGCAGGTCATGGAAGCAACAATTTTGCCCGCGGAAGCGGAACTCGGTCGCATTGACGCCGTTGCCGGGGATGGTGATCACGGTCGTGGGATGGTCAAAGGCATCAAAGCTGCCGTCGAAGGCGCCCAGTCCGCCTTCACACACGGTGCTGGAGCCCGGCAAACCCTGGAACATGCGGGGGAAGCCTGGTCAGCCAAAGCTGGCGGCACATCCGGCGCTCTGTGGGGGGCTGCCCTCACAGCGATGGGGCAACACTTCCCTGATGACGCTAAAACCCGAGAAGACACAGATGTTCTCGCCGCGGTAACAGAAGCTAAGGACGCCATAATCCGCTTAGGCAAGGCACAAATGGGGGACAAAACCATGGTCGATGCCCTGGTGCCTTTTGTGGAGAGCTTGCGCCAAGGCCTGGAACAGGGTGACCCCCTTCCCCAGGCGTGGGTAAGTGCCGCCACAGCCGCCACCACTGCTGCCGAAGAAACCGCCGCCCTTCGTCCGAAAATTGGTCGTGCCAGACCTCTTGCCGAACGCAGTGTGGGAACACCAGATGCGGGCGCCACATCACTCGCCCTTATTCTTGTCGCCGTCGGGCACAACCTTGACGGCCGCTGAGCCCCAGACAAAAGAAAGGATTCACGCATGACAGAAGTACTGTGGCGAATCGCCATTGGAAGCGATGATGCCGGATTTGAGTACAAAGAAAAGCTCAAAGCAGACCTCCTCCGTGACCCCCGAGTGTCCGAAGTTTTCGACATGGGGGTTGCTGCTGGAGGATCTGCGGATTACCCCGACATTGCGGTGAGCGCAGCACGCAAGGTTGCCGATGGCACAGCGGACCGCGCACTACTGATTTGTGGAACCGGTTTGGGCATGGCAATCTCTGCGAACAAAATCCACGGGGTTCGCGCCGTCACGGCGCATGACCCTTACTCGGTGGAACGCTCAGTCCTCAGTAATGATGCCCAAGTGTTGTGCATGGGACAACGGGTGATTGGTATCGAACTAGCCCGCACCCTTGCTAAGGGTTGGCTCTCCCTGGTTTTCAATCCAGAGTCCCATTCGGCGCCGAAAGTCGACAAGATTAAGGCGTACGACGCGGCCCATAACTAACATTCAAGATTTCTGGGGCCTAAAAGCCTCCCCCAAGACCGACGAAGGAGAACATGATGACCGAGTTGACCATTGATCCCAATTTCTCGCTGGAGGGAAAAGTAGCCATAGTTTCCGGTGGCGCATCCGGCATCGGTGGCGCTGTCGCAGAAATGTTTGTCGCTAAGGGTGCCAAGGTGGCCATTGTGGATCTCCTCGAAGACCAAGCCAAGGAAAAGGCTGACTCTTTGGGTTCTCTGGCCACCGCGTGGGCGGTAGATGTCACAAATTCGGAATCAGTGAATTCGGTGGTGGACCGGGTCCACGCGCACTACGGCGTGATCGACATCTTGTTGCACTCCGCCGGGATTGTGGCACTCGACCCCGCCGAGAAGGTCACGGATTCTGACTGGTCACGACAGATTGATGTGAACCTCACCGGCACCTTCAACATGGACCGTGCCGTGGGAAATGTCATGCTCGCTCACGGTGCCGGGAAGATTATTAACATGGCGTCCCAAGCCGGTTCAATTGCCCTAGAAAACCATGCTGCCTATTGCGCCTCCAAGTGGGGCGTTATCGGTCTGAGCAAAGTACTAGCCTCCGAGTGGGCCGGTCGCGGTGTCACGGTGAACACCATCTCCCCCACCGTTGTTCTCACAGAACTGGGCAAAAAGGCGTGGGCCGGCCAAAAAGGTGAAGACCTGAAGAAACAAATCCCGACCGGCAGATTTGCGCTTCCCGAAGAAATCGCTGCCGCCGCTGTGTTTCTCGCCTCGAACGCCTCGAACATGATCAACGGTGCCGACCTCATCATTGATGGTGGGTACACCATTCAGTAACACCCCTGCGGGTGTTGCTGAATCTTGTGAGGTCTTGAGAAGGTTGACGGGCTTCAACGGAGCCAGGGACTTTTATTCACCGAGGAACTCTAACTCTGTCGTGGGTTCGTCAGCACACGGGCACCGCGCCCTCTAGGAATGCGGCATCCCGAGGGAGGGTCAGGCTGCCCCGGGTGATGATAGTGACGGGGAACCTCAGTGCTTGTTCGAGGTCTATTTCACAGGCGGTGATGTCATAGAGACGTGTGCTCTCGGTGGTGTCACACCGTAGGTCCACATCGCCAGCGGTCAGTGACTGAGCGAGGGTGCTTTTGCCAACCTGCCGTGCCCCCTCGATGAATACGATGGGGAAGTGTTGAAGTTAGTCGAGGGCGACGCCTGCCATGTGCCGGCTAATGGGGGTTTCCACGAGACCACAATGGCATCTTCTGGGGAGGGCGGGTTAGGTATTCTCGCCCTTGCGTTTAAAAAATTACTGTCTAGCGTTTGAAAAATCATGGCTCTCGCGTGCCTTTCCTGCTGACCGGACTGCCACCCTCATCGGAGACGACATCCCCGACATCACAGAACAGCCGAGGGTTATTTTCTGTGTCCTTTGTGCCTGCAACCCTCCTGCGAGAGTTAGGGAAAATGCCTATGTCTTGAGAAGGTTGACGGGCTTCAACGACGCCATGAACTCTGATCGGTTTTGGGGCTTGCTCACCATCAGATTTGCAGGGCAGTAGTTCATCGCGCCGGTCACCAGCATGAGTGTGCCGGGGATTGCCCAGAGGAAAGACCATCCGCCAGCCGTGATGGCCAGGACCCACAGTGCTACCCCAACCACAATGCGGGCTCCACGACCCCAGGGTCCCGACATAAAGCTAATAAAGGCGATTGACTGTGCGTTCTTTTTCATACCTCCACTATACCCCCTGGGGTATAGTTGCGCCACTCCATTCGGACACGAGAGCGACAAAAAGATTGGTCACAACCGGCGTTAACGACAATGAAGCAGGAGCCTTAGCTCCTGCTTCACGATCTTTAATCTCTAGGAAAGAAGAGCAACTGCGTCCACATCGGCAGG
>Ga0208414_1000563_pt1 | contig 34581 bp, 22 predicted proteins | sample AntAceMetag02UKE_FD_184770 | JGI IMG/M metagenome (GOLD analysis project Ga0208414, IMG submission 184770) | Saline lake microbial communities from Ace Lake, Antarctica - Antarctic Ace Lake Metagenome 02UKE (SPAdes) (version 2) | ecosystem: Environmental > Aquatic > Non-marine Saline and... | reverse complement strand
CTTCCAGCTCGCCCATGATCAGGGAGCAGGATGCTCCCGCTACTCTGGCAAACGTGGTGGGAGCTTCCAGCTCGCCCATGGTCCGGGAGCAGGATGCTCCCGCTACTCTGGCAAACGTGGTGGGAGCTTCCAGCTCGCCCATGATCAGGGAGCAGGATGCTCCCGCTACTCTGGCAAACGTGGTGGGAGAAGGATGCTCCCTTCCGCCTAAGCCTGATCGCACCATTTGATCTAGCTTTATACTGATCCTCCACACCGCCGCCGAGCTGGAAAAAATTTAACCCGGATAGGGGCTTTATTCGTCATACTTAATGATATTGGGCATTCGCGGAATTCATTATCGCTTCTCCTGCTTCAAAATATCACCAGTCTTACTCCCAATACCCACACCGAATCCAACCACCACAACTGGGGGCCTCAGTCGGAACTCAATCTACAAACTACCCCAGCATGAATACTTTTAACTTCGGTAAGACTGCATTCCGGTTCTGCATTTTCGCCACTTTCTGGCTTTTTGCGGCCACTACTTTTGCGGCGAATCGGCCTAATATCCTCTACGTCACGATCGACGATTTGAACGATTGGGTCGGGGCTCTCGATGGTCATCCACAGGTCAAAACGCCTAATATCGACCGGCTCGCAAAACGGGGGATGCTTTTCACTAATGCTCATTGCGTCGTGCCCGCATGCAGTGGTTCCCGTGCGGCGAATTGGACGGGGCTGCTGCCGATCCACAACGGCGTTTACGGCAATGGGCAGAAGCTAGAAAAGACGATGCCCGACGCTCAGCTTCTGCCCCTCGATCTGAAAGCCCAGGGTTATTACACGATGGGAACGGGCAAACTCCTGCACGGGAGGAGCAATCGCATGTTTACGGAGAGTGGTCCGGGCTACGACAAGTGGCGTCCGATTCTCGATGACGAGAAAGAGATTTCCACTGCCGAGCTCCAAGCTGGCGGTCCCTATGTAAAACACGAGATTCCTCGTCTGGGCATCACGATGCCTCTTAATCAGATGCCCCGGGATCGCCAGCGCGGTTCATCGACGATCGATTCGTTCGACTGGGGGGTAATTGATCGCCCAGAATCAGAATGGACGGATACGCAATGCGCCGATTGGGCCGTGGAGAAACTGGGACAAACCTACGATCAGCCCTTCCTGCTGGCGGTAGGTTTCTATCGGCCGCATCAGCCGCTTTGGGCACCGAAAAAATATCACGATATGTATCCCCCCGAGTCCGTGGTTTTACCGGAAGTTCCAGCTGACGACCTCGCGGATCTTTCGCCAACCGCGCAAGACCTCGCCCGTTATGCCCTCACGAGTGGCAGGCACGATACGACGGTGGCGAACGGGCAGTGGCGTAATGCGGTCAGCGCCTATCTTGCTTGTATTAGCTTTGTGGATGCGCAACTGGGCCGGGTGCTGGATGCGCTGGAGGCTTCGCCGCACGCCGATAATACGATGATTGTGCTGTGGTCGGATCATGGTTGGCATTTGGGCGAAAAGGAGCACTGGGGTAAATTCACCCCGTGGGAGCGTTCGACCCGAGTGCCGCTGATTCTCATGCCGCCGAACGATGCGCGTCCGGCGGGGTTTAGGCCCAATACACGTAGTCATCAGACCGTTTCACTCCTCGATGTTTATCCTACGGTGATCGAACTTCTGGGCGTGGATAAACGGTCGGATCTCGACGGCCATTCACTCATGCCATTGTTATCCGATGCCTCGATCGCTTGGCCGTATCCGGCCATTTCGACGGTGGGTCGAGGCACGCATACGGTGCGCGATTCACGTTGGCGCTACACGCGGTATTTCGATGGCGCGGAAGAGCTCTACGATCACCGGAAAGACCCCAATGAATGGCGTAATCTGATTGGTGATTCGGATTATGCGGAAGTCGCCCAAAAGCTGGCCGCCATGATTCCCGACGATCCGAATTACGATCACTTCGTGCGCTACGGCGACTACAAAGTGGTTGTGCCGAGCGACGGATCGCCCTTGATGCTCTTCGGGCCCAAGGTGGAGATGTTCGCGGAGTCGGAAGATGTCTCGAAGCAGTATCCTGCCGTCATCTCACACATCGAAAACTACCTTTCAGATCATCCCGAAGCGGCGAAGCATCTTAACTTAGAAACGCTTTAAGTTAAGCGGACCGTTAGCGAGATGAGATCAATCGAGATCTGCCACCGGCCAATTTTCTGAAGCGGTGCGAGCGGTCTTTAAGTAGTGCTCGATCACTTCCTCGACTTGAGGCGAACTGTTGGCAATATTCTGGGTCTCGCCGGGGTCGCGAGCGAGGTTGTAGATCTCCAGCGGTTCACCCAGTTGAGGGCGAACGGCTTTCCAATTCCCCCAACGCACGGCTTGTTGGAAGCCGTTTTCGAAGAACTCCCAATAGAGGAATCGCTCGGCGAGTTCAGGTTCCTCGCCGAGGATGACCGGCAGAACGTTGACGCCGTCAATTGCAACCGGCGACGCGGTATGAGCGGCCGCCGCGAGAGTCGGTAAAACGTCGGCCAAATACCAGGGCGTTGCATTGGTCCGACCGGGATCAATCCGCCCGGGCCAGCGCACGATCATGGGTGAACGGATGCCGCCCTCGTAGACATCACGCTTCCGGCCCCGCAACTTGCCCGAACTGTCGAAGCGTCCTTCCCACCGTGCGGCCGCACCGTTATCGGAACAGAAGAACACGATCGTTTTTTCATCGAGACCAAGCGCTGCCAGGCGTGCGAACAAACTCCCGATGTCTCGGTCCAACCGCGTGATCATTGCCGCGTGGACCTTTTCGTCAGCCGTCCAGTCTTTGTCGGTGTAGGGGGCGGTATCTGGAATCTCATACCTGTCGTGTGGAACCGTGTAGGGCAGGTAGAGAAAGAATGGGCTGTCCTGGTGGCGGTCGATGAAATCGAGGGCAAATGCGGTGAATAGATCGTGAGTGTAGGTCTCGGTGCGACCATCCTGATTGCCGGGCAGATCGAACCGTTCCCGGTTCTTCCAGATATACTCGGGATAGTAGCTGTGCGCTCTGCGTTGATTGAGGTAGCCGAACCATTCGTCGAATCCCTGATCATTGGGATGTCCCGAGGTGTCCGGTTCGCCCAAGCCCCATTTGCCGGTGATCCCGGTGGCGTAGCCCGCGGCCTTCAGAACCTCAGCCACGGTGATGTCCCCGGCCAAGAGGGGGACTCGCCCTTTGTTTCCCGCGAGGCCGATTCCCGCGAGGCCGACGACGCCGAATTTACCGAAATTGCCTCGCACGGTGGTGTGGCCGGTGTGTTGTCCGGTCATCAGCACACTTCGCGAAGGAGCACAGACGGGGGACCCGGCGTAGAAGTCGGTGAAACGGAGGCCCTCTGCCGCCATCTGGTCGAGATGAGGGGTCTGAATCACGGTTTGGCCATAGGACCCGAGGTCCCCGTAGCCCAAATCGTCGGCCATGATAAAAATAATATTGGGTCGGGTTTCGGCCGCCAACGAGGCAACGGACACGCACCAAGCGGATAAAATTAGCAGGAGCAATCTGCCCGGGGGGCGTTTGGTTACGTTCATAGGGGGGCAGGGGCGTTGAGCCGGTATGGGGGAAAGCATCTACTCGGAGACGGATGGAGGGGCCAAGTCGGTGAAGCCGCAGGACGAAAACTACAGGGGGTGGTCAATGGAGGGTGACCTTTTATTAACGCAAGGGGGGAGGCCGAAGGGCTGTCACGTTGGGCGAGATCGCCGCTATTCGCAAAACAATCCGGATACCATTTACCGAAAATCGCCGCTCATTCGTCGTTAAAAGATGCCGGTGAGGCTCCTCCTCAAAAACCCTGATTTGAAATCGGTTCGAAACCCGCAAATGGGCGCCAAAATGAGAGGACTCTCTTAGTGCTTTCTGATAGAGCCGAACGAGGGCGGCGCTAAAGGCCGCAAGGTGGAGTTATGCACGGATTCGAATACGGGCTCGCCGCAAGGTATGGGGTTATACCCTCTCTATTTTTTTGGGTCACTCGTCGGATGGGGTGACGGATTACAACCCGTGCGCCATAATATCGCACACTCTGAACCTTGAAATCTAGCTCACAATGAACGGTATGAGCCTCTCGGGCTACCCGTTAGATGGGTTGAAAACCGGGGGACCGGCGTAGAAATCGGTGCAGCGGATGACTGCCTCGGCCATCAGTTCGAGATCGGGAGTCTGGATCACGGTTAGGCCGTAGAACCCGAGGTCCCCGTGACCAAAATCGCGGGTCATATGATACATGATATTGGCCCGGGGGGCGGGGCGTCATTAAGGCAATGAACATGACCAAGGCGAACAACACCGGCGGGAAACGTCGGCGATGGGTGAATTTGAGACCGCCTAGGTGGATAAGCGCGCCCGGCAGACGGGCAGAGCGAGGCGCACCTGACAGACATTTGAGGACGCCAATTCGATTAAACCCGATCGCGCGCAGAGCAGACTTGGCCTGTTTCCTCGGCGTAGATGGCGCGACACCGAAAATAATGTAAATACTCTTCGTCAAACACCGGCGCTGATTCGTCTATAGGTTGGGCGACTGGACTTCGGGTTCAAAAGCCCGAGTCGCCGCCCCAGAAATCAAAAGCATGAATCGATCAACCATTGTCGTTACCTTCGCAGCCCTAATCCTGACCTCGATCACGAGCTTAGCCGCGAGCCTCACGCGGGGCGATCTAGCGCAAGAACGGGCAGCGAGCCTGATGGAGGCCGAATGGTTCGAGCTCATGGATACGGGGCCGTTTATTTCGAATACGTTTTTCGGGCTGGGTCGGGATGGCGACCTTGCGGTGCTCAAGGGAATCGCGATCAAGGTCGGCGCGGCCGAAGATCGATCAGTCGTGTTCGACACGGAGTTGCTGCGGATGGTGGGGGGATTTGATGGTCGGGTGACTTTGGCGGGAACGGCTTGGAATGGGAAGAATGGCGATAGCTCGCATCTGCCGGGGGAGAGGTCGGCTTATTATTTTTTTACCGAACGCACTCCCGGTTGGTCGATTGATGGAAATTGGCATGATCCGCGGTTGGATGGGTATGGGCCGTTGCCGCGTGAGGTCGCGAAATACCGCGGACTGTATCGATATAATGGCGACGTAATGCTCGAATACACGGTAGACCGGACGTTGGTCCGGGAGGCGCCCCGATTTGAGGAGGGGGCCTTGATCCGGCATTTTAAAATCGGATCCACGCACCGGCAGTTGCAGATGCTCGTCGCGGATCCTTTTCCGGAAGATGCGGGCCGGGGGGCATGGCCGAAGATTTCGCACCGCCTCGTGGGCGGGGGGGGCGGCATGAGTTTGGTCACGCTCGAGAGTGGTCGCGTGGTGGTGACCTTGCCGGCGGGGATGCCGGCGGGGGAGTTTCAAGTGGTTTACGAGCGCGGCGCCGGTCAGGCAGTCCCCGGGGCTCCGATCGATTGGGAGCGGTTTTTGGAAGGGGGTCCGGTGATCTATCCAGAGACCATCACGACCAAGGGCATCCTCGGCGAAGACCAGCGACCTTATACCGTGGATACGATTCCTTATCCGGCGGAAAATCCGTGGTTCGCCAATACGCGGTTCGGCGCCTTCGACTTTTTTAAGGACGGCGACCGGATTGCGTGCTCGACCTGGAATGGCGACGTGTGGATTGCGAGCGGGGTGAGCGGCGACTTGAAGTCGATTCAATGGAAACGATTCGCGAGCGGATTGTTTCAAACTCTCGGCCTCAAAATTATCGATGGAGTGATTTATACGCAAGGTCGTGACCAGATCACGCGACTGCACGACTTGAACGGCAACGGGGAAGCGGATTTTTATGAGAACTTCAACAATGACGTGAAGATTACGGCTGGGTTTCACGAATTCAGTTTCGATTTGGTGACGGACGAAGAGGGCAGTTTGTGGTTCTCGAAAGGCATGCCCGTGCAGAGCGGCGGTCGCGGATTTGCGCCTTGGACGGAGCACAGCGGTTCGGTGCTCAAGATCTCGGCGGATGGCGAGACGTTGGAGCGTTACGCATCGGGGCTGCGGGCTCCGGGTGGCATCGGCGTCGGGCCCAACGGAGAAGTGACGACCGGCGAAAACGAAGGATCCTGGGTGCCGCGTTGCAAGATCACGTGGAGTGAACCGGGGAGTTTTCACGGGGTCGTGCCGAGCGAGTGGGATGGCCGGAATTTTGTGAAGTTGTTACCGGGAGCGCAGACGGAGTATGAGAAGCCGCTGGTTTGGATGCCTTACGATGTAGACAACTCGGGTGGCAGCCAGGTCTGGGTGCCGAAGGATAGCAAATGGGGGCCGCTGCATCGTGAAGAGATGTTACACTTTTCCTATGGCCGGTCGTCGATTTTCAGGGTGATGCGTGACGAGGTGAATGGGCAGGTTCAGGGCGCGGTCTACAAGCTGCCCATCGATTTGAACATCCCGGCTCAGCGCGGCCGGTTTCATCCGCAGAGCGGTCAACTCTATGTGATGGGCCTGCGCGGGTGGCAGACCAATGGTGGCACCGGCTTTCAACGGGTGCGTTACCTCGGGGAAGCGGAGCCGACGCCGGTGGGAATGAAGGTTTTTGATAACGGTATCCTGATCGAGTTTTCGGGCCAATTGGATGCGGCCACGGTGGAGGACGTGCGACGTTTTGCGGTCAAGAAGTGGAATTATGTTTGGGGGCCACAGTATGGCAGCGGGCGATTCTCGATCGATAATCGCGATTTTGCGTTGGAGCATCGGGCACTCGAGGTGCCGTCCAAGGGAGTCGTCAATAATGTGGATCAAGTATCCGTGCGGGCGGCCACGTTGTTGGACGATGGTGAGACCGTGTTTCTCTACATTCCGAACATGACCAAAGCCATGCAGATGGAGATCCAGATGGACTTAGCGGCCCGGGATGGGGCCGAGGTGCGTAAAACGGTCTGGAACACGATTCACAACCTCCGACCGGCTTTTACGGACCATGGATTGGATTTGAATAATCTGCCGGAGATCCCTCGCGCTCCGATCGGAGAACCGGGGGTAACGATGACCATGGCGTATTCATCGGATAGCGACAAAACTGTGGTCGATCGGGTGGCCCTCAGTGTGCCGGCCGATACCACGCTGACCCCGTTCATGAGTCCGTCGAAATCGTTCGAAGCAATCTTCGAAGCGACCTTGGCTTTGGAACAACGCGATGAGATCGCGTTCAAGCTTGAAGGTGAAGGCGAAGCGGTGCTCCAGATCGGCGGCAAGGTGATCGCGGAAGGCACTTTGCCCCTCGAGAGCGCGGCGATGAACTTGGAATCGGGCGGGCACGCGCTCTATGCACATTTATCGAGTGGAGATGGGTTAACCGGCCGACTGAAACTCTTATGGAGTGGCCAGGATTTTGTCTGGGAGCCGGTGCCGTCGGCGCGCCTGTTGCACACGCCGGACAGTTCATTGGATCGAGGCCACGCGGTGCGCGATGGGCGCGAACTGTTCGCGACGTTACGCTGTATCGAATGTCATGCACCGGATTCGCCGTTGGACGCCGGTTCGTCGATGCCCGAATTACTGGAGACGATTCCTGATCTGGAAAATGCGGGTGACCGGTTCGAGGAGAGTTGGCTGTATGACTGGGTGCGTGAGCCGAATGGGGGCTGTCCGCAGGTGGTCACCGCCGGGGAAGCTGACGTCGCGGCCTATTTAGCGACGCTGCGATCGGGTGAACCGGCCGGGGGTATTTCCGGGGATGCGGCGGCCGGCGAGGCGCTGGTGGAGCAGCTGCACCTCGGTCCTTGGGTGGCTTCCCTGAGTCAGGAAGCGAAGCACACTCCGGCGGGGTTGAAGTCCTTCTTGGCTGATCCCACCGCCCATCATCCCGATACCACCTTTCCCGATCTCCGGTTGACCGAACAGGAAGCGGGAGATCTCGCCCAATACATTTTGGGGCAGCGCCCCAAGGTCGGGACGGCTCCGGTCGGCAATCCGTTAAAAGGCGAACAAATCGTGGCGTCCAACTGTATGGTTTGCCACGGCAACGATGATCAACTGTTCCGAACCGGAACGACTTCGCTGAATACGATTTGGGAAACCAATTGGTATGAGGACGGCTGTGTATCTGAAGAGTGGGGACGTGCCCCCGGGTTGGATTTGGATGCGTCGGCCCGCAATGCGTTGGTGAAATTCCAAAATACGGGCAACCGAAACCTGAGTCGGTCCACGCCGCGGGAATACGCCCAGCGAACGATCGAGCGCTTAAATTGTATGAGCTGTCACTCGGGGGAGAATAAACTGCCGCGCATCGATCAAGCCGGAGACAAATTCACGGCGGCGTGGTTGGAGCAGTTGTTTCAGGGAGAGGTCGGCCACATCCATCCCGATCAAGCCGCGCGGATGCCCGCGTTTGCCAGTCGGGCGACGAAATTGGCGGCAGGCATTATGGCGATGCACGGCTCGCTGGTGGAAACGGAAAATCATACCACCGATCCCACGTTGGTGCAGATCGGCCACGAGCTGACGGGAGTTTCGGGATACGCCTGTGCCGCGTGTCATGCCGTCGGTGAGACGGCGGCGCTGGCGGCCTTTGAAGGGCAGGGGCCCAATCTGCAACTTGCGGCCGAGCGGCTGCAGCAGGATTACTTCTTCCGGTGGATGCATTGGCCTCAGCGAGTGATTCCGACTACGATCATGCCGAAATACACCAGCGGCAAAGACGAGGCGTTGAATAGCACGGTCTTGGACGGCAATCCGGATGCACAGTTTGATGCACTCTGGCATTATCTGCAAAGCCTGCGCCAAAACGAGCCGTCGACGTGATTTGCGCGATGTCCGCCGGAGGTATCCCCTTGCCTATCCGATTCTCCTTCGAACTATCTTGCAGCGCTTAACCACCTTAATTTGGAAAAGGTCTCTTTCGTCTTGGATCTCGCGCGGAAAATTCCGACCAATTTTTTCTATGTTCCCGTTACCCCTTCTTCGTTTCGCAGCCCTTTGGTTAATGGGAATGAGTGCCCTCGCAGCAGCGACGGTCGATCGGCCCAACGTGATCCTCATCATGGCCGATGATATGGGTTTTGAGTGCTTGAGCACTTACGGGGGACAGTCCTACGAGACGCCGCGTCTCGATCGATTGGCGGCGGAGGGGGTCCGCTTCGACCACTGTTATTCCACTCCGGTCTGCACGACATCGCGGGTGCAAATAATGACCGGACGTTACAACTGTTTCACCTATGAGGAGTTTGGTTACCTCAATCCAAAGTATCCGACCTTTGGTAATCTAATGCGCGACGCGGGCTATGCGACGATGATTGCCGGCAAATGGCAGCTGAACGGAATTTCGCATGGTGACGGCAAGTTTGACCGATCAAACGATACGACGCGACTCCACGATGCCGGCTTTGACGAATACAGTCTCTGGCAGGTCACCAAGGAGAAATCCTACGGCGAGCGATTTTGGGATCCGTATATCGAACAGAATGGGGAGGTCATCGACGAAGCAATGGACGGCAAATACGGGCCAGATCACTTTACGGACTACATCTGCGACTTTATCGACCGAAAGAAGGACGAGCCGTTCTTCGTGTATTATCCGATGGTTTTGGTGCATAGCCCGTTCATTCATACGCCCGATAGTGAGACCAAGGAATTGAGTAAGCAGGAGGCGTTTGCAGATATGATGGCGTATTGCGATAAATTGGTCGGACGCATCCATGACAAACTGGAGGAAGAGGGGCTGTTGGAGAATACGCTCATCCTCTTCACGGGTGATAATGGCACGGATCGAGCGATTGTCTCGGAGTTACCCAAGCGCACCGTGCCGGGGGGCAAAGCCAATACGATTGATGCGGGAATTCACGTGCCGTTCATTGCCTACTGGAAGGGGCAGACCCCCGTCGGGCAGGTGAGCCAACAGTTAGTGGATTTTACGGACTTCCATCAGACTTTGGCAGACATCGTCGAGCTGCCTCAGCCCAAACGAGAAGAGCTGCAGCTCGACGGAGTCAGTTTTCTGCCGACCTTAACGGGGAAGTCCGGACCGGAGCGTGAGTGGGTTTTTGGCTATTACGACGCCCGGTGGGGGCAAGCCAGAACTCATCGTGATAAGTATGCGTATGATGGTCGGTTTAAACTGTATCAGAACGGAAACGTCTTTGAGGTGGCATCAGATTTCAAGGAAGAGACACCGGTTTCTACGGATGGAGTTGATCCCGTTACCCGCGAAAAACTTCAGGCGGTATTAGATCATTATCCACGGCTTCCGGACAAGGAAACAGCCTTTGGCGAGTCGCTCTTACCGTGAGACCTAATCGACATTGGACGACTCGGAGGGGGGCGACTTTGCCCGACTGGAACGGGTGGCCTCCAGCAGAGATATCAAAGGACGATCGCAAGAATCGGGCGGAGGAAATTGGGGCTAGATCGACTAGAACCGGTATTGCGATAGGTTCCGGTTCGGTTTCAAGAACCACGCTCAGGAAACTTACCTAGGGTTTTCTTACCAACTCAACCGAGTGCACGTCGATGGCCTGACCACCGATGATTTTTGGTGCGGTGAGTCTCAGCTCGCCGCGACCTTTTTCCAATCGGAGTGAGCCAAGATCGAGAGCCTGGAAATCTTTCACGAAGTAGTGGGAATCCGCGACGCGCTCCATGGGCTTTCCGTAAAGGGGCGGATCAAATGCGATCGTGACGGGGGCGGCGGTGGTTTCGCCGCCCACCGCGGTGAGTTGGATGGTGGTGCCGACGTTTTCCGCGGCGCAAGTGTAGTGAACCGTGACCCCGTATTTACCGGCTTCGCCGACATCGACGTCCCAAGTGATGGCGTCGTCCTGACTGGTCCAGTTTTTGAAAAAGGAATTATTGGGCGCCTTGGAGCTCCGAATGATAGTGCCGTGAGGTATGCCGTCGCGAGCAGGAAGCGTGGTTGCTGGGGCGTAGCCGACGGTGAAAGGGCGATCACGATACGCGGCGAAATCTTGCTGCATCGCGGCGTTGTGTTGGGTAGAAAACTGGGTCAACTCGGCGTGGACCTTCGGGTGTTCCTGCGCGACGTCGTGGTGTTGGCCACGGTCGGTGGTGAGGTCGAAGAGTTTGCCGGCGGCATCGAGCCGAAAGCGTTGGGTGCGAACGCTGACTTGATTATTCTTAATGCTGAAGAGCGGACGCGGTTGCCAGTCATCGGATCGATCGGCGAGGAGAGAACGGAAACTTCGACCGTCGAGTGGTTTGGCGGTCGCTGCCTTCGCGCCGGTGAATTCAGCCAGCGTGGGCAGCAAGTCGATCCCGCCGGTGACTTGAGATACTCGAAGACCGGCATCGATATAACCCGGCCAACGGATGAAAAATGGTGAACGCACGCCGCCTTCATCGATCGAACCCTTGCGGCCTTTCATGCCTCCGTTCCAACGCGTGGAGTTGGGGCCATTATCGGAGAAATAGATGACGATGGTATCGTTCTGCAGATTCAGTTCTTCGAGACGCTGGAGGACACGGCCGACATTCCAGTCAATATTCTCGCACATCGCGAGGGCGGCGCGGGTCATCATCACGTCCTCTCGCTTCGGATCGCGGTTCATCATGGCCGGATTGAAATCCTTGAATTTGGCGTAGAACTCGTCGCCGATCATCATGGGAGAGTGGGGCGTGTTGTAGGGCAGGTAGCAGAAGAACGGCTGGTCGCGATTGTCCTCGATGAATTGCAAGGCGTGGTCGGTGAAGTCGTCGACCACGAAGCCGTTGCCGCGAACCTTGCGACCATTGTGATCGAGCGGTGGGCTGAAATAATGGCCCCAGTGCCCAGAGGTGAATCCGTAGTATTCGTCGAAACCGCGATCGTTAGGGTGATAGGGCGACTGAGTGCCGTTGTGCCATTTGCCAAACGCGCCCGTGGCGTAGCCGTTGGCTTTCAATACATCGGCGATGGTGGTCTCGTCAGGATTGAGCCGACCTTGGCCATTGCTGACTCCACTCACCCCAGTGCGAGGGTAGTAGCGCCCCGTGAGGAACTCAGCGCGAGTGGGGGCACACACTTGGCAGACGTAGAAGTTTTCAAACGTCGCGCCATCGCGGGCAAGGGTATCGATGTTCGGCGTCGAAAGGTTAGTGTTGCCGTTGATGCTCAGATCGCCCCAACCCTGATCGTCGGTGAGGATGACGATGATATTGGGCTGCTTGGCACCGAACAAGGTGCCGCAAATTGCGACGGAGAAGGCGAGCAGGAAGAGGTAGGAGCGCATGGTTTGTCAGACTAATTTGAGGGCAATGGGGGGCGAGAAGGGGTGCCCCGAATTTGGGGATCTTCCTCCCAGTATCAATCGAGATCTTCAACGTGGTCGCTCTCCAGCTGTCGTTGTTGGCGCTTTTGTCGTTCGACTTGGAAATGAAGCAGGGGAAGTCTCACTGCTGATGAAGACGGTATTGAAGATCGTGATGATGAACCTGAGTTGGATGGGGGGCGGGTTGGCCCAAGACAATCAGGCGATCGATGCCAATGCTTGGAAAGAATTCGTGGGGAAGGCGGGGCCTAGTGGCTGGCGGGCCAACGTCATCCAACCTGATCCGCATGATGATGGTCCGGACGGCGTAAATTTCCATGATTGGGATGGTGACGGTGATCTCGATGTATTCGTAAACTTCGAGGAGGGAGGATACAGCCGCCTCTATTTCAATCCCGGCAAGGAAAGGATTCGCGATTTGTGGACCGACTATATCGAGCTGGAGAAGCATGGAAAATGCGAGGACTCCGGCATCGGCGACCTCGATCACGATGGGGACATCGACTACATCGCGAATGGTGGCCACGTGTTTTTTAATCCGGGTCGGGCCGATCTCGGAAACGCGAAAAAGTGGCTGCAGATGACTCTCTTTAGAGAAGAGGCCCGTAACCCCGTGGTCAGTGATGTTGATGGCGATGGCCTCAACGATCTCATCGTTGGCGCGGTGGCTTGGTATAAACAGCCGGCCGAGAACAAACATGACGCGGAGGAGTGGAAGCGCTACGAGCTCGGCGAAGCCGACTGGCCGATGAGCACGATCGTCAACGACATCGATGGCGACGGTGACAACGATATCATCGTGCAAGAACGGGTGAAGCAGGGGACTTTTTACTATGAGAACTTAGGAGCTGAAAAGGTGAATCAGCCTTGGCCTGTGAGGGTAATCGATGCCGAAATTAACGGTTTGTTCATGGTCCTTGGCGACGCGAATGCCGATGGCCGCCCCGATTTGGTGAAGGCCAGCAAGAACGGGGTCGTTCATCTCTACCTGCGCACCAACGACAAAGGGGCGCCGAACTACCACCGCGTCGAGGTAACCAAACCCGTGCAACCGGATGGGCTGACCGCCAAGGGGGATAATGCGAGGCCCAAGGGCGTTGGTCTCCTTGAGATGGACGGAGACCCGAAGTATCCGGAGATCGTGCTAATCCCCGAATTCGAGGCGCAACTGTGGTATCTGACAATGACGGGCGACGGCATGTCACCGGAAAACTGGACGAACAACCTGATGGATCTACCTGGTCCGGAATCGCGCAAGAAGATGGATAATGCGTTTCTCGCAGATCTCGATAACGACGGCGACTTGGACATTGTGACGACCGAAGAGAACGGTGGTTGGGGTGTCGTTTGGTTTGAGAACCCAGCGATCAGGTAGCGATTAACTTAGAAAGCCGAGGTGGTAATTGGTTTTCAACTACCGAGAGCGCACGGTGTTGCTTTCTAGTTTTCCGAGATAGGAATGCGCTAGGTTGACGATTAAAATCCGTGATGAGGAGAGTGACCTGGACGGGACAGCGCCGCGTTTTAATAATATCGAGACTGTTATTTTGCGATTGCACCGAGATGCTCGCTACTGCGGTCGTTGTGGCGTGGAGATCGGTCAGCACGATCGAATATCTGATCTACTTTCCTCCCGACGATCCCGCCTGCCCAAGGGTCGGATTTTATCCCATTAAGGGGGCCAGGCGGCAAATGATCGATACCTCTGCACGGGAGCGAAGGTCTGTTTCCCCCGTCCTCCGTCGGTGCGGCGGGTGGAGGGGGCGAAGATGCTGCCCTAGAAATTCGAAAAACGAACGTTCTTAGCTTTTTCGCCAGATTCGCACGTCGTCGATGTAGACGTTCTTGGCGACCAGGAGACGCAGCAGTCGTTTGGTGGGGTGAGCGAATCCTTCTGAGCTAAATGACCCGACGGACTTGCCGTCGATTTCGACCGAGAGTTTTTTGCCGCGGAGGGTCACGGCGACTTCGTGCCACACGCCGATGGCTAGATCATTGGAGACGGTCTTCGTCTTCGTTGCCACCATCGCATTCTGTTCCTCGGTGATGGTTTCGTTCTGCCTCGCATTGCGGATTTTTAGGTCCATTTGACCGGTCTTTTGGTCGGTCATGGACACGCTGTCTTTTGCGACGGTGACTTTGAATAGATGTCCCGCGTGGACGGATACGAGCTCCATGTCAGCGAAGTTAAGTGTTAGGGAGTCGTCATCGTCCTCGAGCATGAAACGCAGAGCGAGAGTGCCGTCGTGGAACTCAAAGGCGTGCCGCACGGAGGTCGCATGCCAGGCCACTTTGTGAGTGTAGATATACATGTGGCCATCGCGCAGATCGACCTCCTTGTTGCCTTCCGCGGTCTTGTCGCTGCTGGTCGTCCACTCGTTGCCAGGCTCATCCTTGAGTTCCTGCGACTCGGTGCGATCGAAGGTGTCTTCAAAAATGAGCGTGCCGTAGTCGCTGGCGACGACGTTGGTGGTGAGGCCGAGGCAGGAACAGAGCAGGGCGAGGGGGAGGAGGTTTTTCATCGGGGCGGAGATTATTTAGAAAGGAAGATATTACTCTGAGTGGCGGCGAGAATCAGGGAGCGGAAGCCGTGCCCTTGGCCGGCCAGATCGGTGACGATTTGATCGATCTCACGACGGTCACCGAATTCAATTTCGGCTCCAGTCGCGTAGGTCAGGATTTGTTTCAAAACGTTACTGGCCAGGTCATTGGTGTCGGTGAGTGCGAGTTGCTTGAATTCGTTGATGTTCTGAAACGGTCGTCCATCGGCCATGTGGTAACTCGCGTCGACGATGGGACCCTCGGTAATTTTATCCTCATCGGACTTGGCTCGGTAGTGGTCTCTCCAGCCGCCTATGACGTCGTAGTTTTCGAGGGCGAAGCCGGGAGGATCGATCATCTTGTGGCAGGCCATGCAGGATTCGATGTTACGGTGTTTGTCCATCTGGTCGCGGATAGAGACGGCACCACGGATATCGGGTTCGATGGCGGGTACTTGATCGGGCGGCGCAGGAATGTGTTGACCGAGGATGCGCTCGAGGAGCCAAACCCCGCGCACGATTGGCGAGGTGGTGGTGCCGTTGGCCGTCACCTTGAGCACGCTGGCCTGGGTGATGATGCCGCCGCGGTGAGCGTCGGGCGTAAGGGCGATTTTTTGCAGCTCCTCGCCGGACTCGAAATCGAGGCCGTAGTGGTGGGCTAGGCGCTCGTTGACGATGGTGAAGTCGGAGTCGATCACGTTGGTTAAACTGAGGTCTTCCGCGATCATCCGATCCAAAAATGCGTGAGTTTCGTCAAGCATGGAGCGGAGTAAGATCTCGTCGAATTCGGGATATAGTTTGGCGTCGGGACTGGTGAAACTGATGTCGCGTAAGTTGAGCCAACTGTCGGCAAAGTTTTTAACGAAGGCCTGAGATTTTTCGTCGTCCAGCATCCGCTGAACTTGGTGCCGCAGGACTTTCGGGTCCGACAGTTTACCGGAGTTAGCGAGTCCGCGCAGTTCGTCGTCCGGCATCGTGCTCCAAAGAAAATAGCTCAGACGAGAAGCGATGGCGTAGTCATCGAGTCGACCAGGTTTTTCGTCGAAGTAAATGAATCGGTGGGAGCTCAGAATCGCGCGGTAACCGGCTCGCAAACCATTGAGAAGGGAGCCGCTTTCGATAAGTTCAGAATGGGCGAATTCGATGTAGGGCTGAAGCTCAGGGGCAGAAACGGGCCGGCGAAAAGCGCGGTTCGCGAATGCCATAAGTAATGCTTCGAGATCTCGCCGCGGCTGAGTGCTCTGCAGTTCGCCTGCCTTAAATGCGAGGTCTCCAAATAATTGGTGGCGCAATTCTGCTGGTTCGATTCCCGGATAGATGCGTTCCACGGTGAGGTGCTTAACGGCTACCGCCGTGGCACCCTTTTCGACGGCCTCAAAGCCGAAAATTTCCTTGGAGGAAACCCAATCGATGGTCTTATCAATGGGTCGAATCCCGAGCTGGTGGGTTCGGCGAATCCACGTGTCGAATGTATGGGTGCGGAGCTCGTCGGTTGCTTCGAAGTGGCCAACCCAGTAAGTCATGGGAGCTTTGGCTCGCAAGATACCGGTCTTGAGTCGGGTCCAAACGCTGCGACCAGGGGGGGCGTGGTGTGCCTTCGCGGTAACGGTGACCCGATACCATCCCGTCTCCTGCACGGTGGTGTCAGGCATACGGCCATGATAGCCGTTGGTGGTCGGGAAGCTGAGGAGCTGGTGGTGGTCGGCGTCGTAGACGGCCATGCGTTCGTTGGCGATGCGTTCGCGTCCCACGCCGAGTTGGTTAGGCTCGAATTCCTCGTAGTAGGTCGCGCGAGGTTCGAGGGCCTGTTTGAAGCCCGCCTCAAGCATCAGATCCACCACGGCCAGATATTTCTGCAAAAGATAATGGGAAATTTGCTGACTCGCGGCGATGTTGCTGAAGCCGTGTTTGGTGGTGTCCTCGGGGAGGAATTCGAGGACGGGAATGTTCACCCCGATCAGGTCATGGATGGTATTCTCGTATTCGACCTGACTCAGACGGCGGGACTGCACGCGACCGAGCTCTTGTTGGCGGGAGGTGGACGCGCGGTGAAGTTTGGCTTCGAACTCGGTGAGGAAGTCACGGCGTTCTTCAGGCTCAACCAAGGAGTCTTCCTTGGGGGGCATCTCACCGTGGCGCACCCGGTCGTGAATCATAGCCAAGAGGCTGCGATCCGAAAGTTGGGTGGAGTCGAACTTCAGCGATTCGAGATCGAGCTCCCCTTTCTTATCAACCGGGTTGTGGCACTCGTAGCAGTTGAGATCGAAGAACTCGTTGACACGTTTGGGGAACGCGGTGGATTCGTCGGCGCGAACGGTTAGCAGGCTGGCCGTGGCGATGGAAAGGTAGAGGAACCTTCGGGACATGGAAAGGTTAGGCAAAGGAGGCGGTTGCGATGAAACTTGTGGTCGCAACTCAGACCATTGAGAGGTCGCTCATCTCACCTGTGCTGGTGGCGAATCTATCGGTTTCGATCCCATGGCGGTGAAGGAGACTGAGGTAGAGATTTGGTAGCGGGTAATTTTCTTTGCGATCGTAGGCCAAGTGTTGCCCATGACGAAAACCGCCGCCGGCGAGAAGCACGGGCATATTACGGTTATCGTGGGAGCTCGCATTACCGAGATTGGAAGTCATGAGCACGCTGGTGGAGTCGAGCATGCTGCCGGTGGATTCTTCGGCGCCCTTAAGGTCACGGAGGAAGTTTCCGTATTTGCGCATCAGTTCGGTCTCAACCCGGGTCAATTGATCGAGCTTCATTTCATCCAAACCGTGGTGGCTGAGGTTGTGGTAAGCCTGATCGACACCTTTGAGTGGAACCGCGCCACCTTCGGCATTAAGGTGAATAGTGACGAAGCGGGTTGAATCCGATTGGAGAGCAAGGAACGTCACATCAAGCAACAGTTTTTTGCGATCGGTGATCGCATCGCTGTTGGTGATGTCGATGGGGGCCGAGGCGTTGACTTTGGGCTTCGGACGGTCGGTCCAAGCTTGGGCAGCGCTGAGGCGTTTTTCGAAGTCGCGCACCGAGGTGAAGTATTGGTCGACCTTGTCACGGTCACCCGAGCTGAGCGTGCGAATGACGCGTTTCGCGTCGGAGGAAACGACATCCATCACGCTACGGCCTTGGCGGAGTCTCTCGATTTGACGGACCTTTTCGGCTGGGGTGTCGGGAATGAAGAGTTGGTTGAATACCTTGGAAGGTGACTCCTCGGCGGGAATCATACTGCCGGAATCCGTGTAGGAGGCGCTGTTCGTGCCGTTGATATTTAGAACGAGCGAGGGGAAGCGCGTGTGGTGCCCTTGATGCTTCGCCAGGTATTGATCGATGGAGATCGAGTTTTTGAATGCGGCGTTACGCGAGTAGGGCGCGGCGGTCAGGATACTGCCTTCGGCGGCGTGACCACCACTGACACCCGGATGCGAGGCGCCGCTGACAATCGTCATGTCATCCCGTAAATCGTCGACTTCGTTGAGGTAGAGAGAAGGGGAGTAGTTTTTGCCCGTTTCGGTGGGATTGAGGTTCGGCCCGTGCAGACCGAGGGCGAGGGTGATGGCGACAAATCGGCGCGGCGGTTGGTGGGCCAGCGAGGCGGCGAAGGCGGGCGTCATGGCATCGAGCCAGGGGAGTGCCATCGAGACTCCGGCACCCTTGAGAAAGGATCGGCGAGAAAGGGACTTTGAGAAGTTGAAGTTTACGTTTTTCATCGGGGGTAGAACTAGGGTGAGAGGGTGGGGTGTTTAAGCAGTGAAATCGATGCTCGAAACCGTGGAATTCACCTTACTCAATTTTCGAACGTCTGCGACCGCAAACGCAGTCAATCGTTGACCCGACAATTGCCCAGCATCAACCCAAAGGACATCGTGCCGAATGTGACTTTGTAATACCGACAGTGATAATTAGAAAATTCTCTTTTTAAACGATCAAGAGAGAGCCGATCTCGTCGCAAATTTCACCCCTCCCTTGACTCCCATGCCTCTCACTTCGCTGCCGCGAATCCTGTGATTATAGTTTGGAAACTGGTCGCACTCATGGTGGTTCCGATCGGGTTGATCCTGTCGATCTCGCGATGGAAAATGCATCCCTTCATTGCCCTCATCTTGGGCGCGCTATCCTGCGGGTTGATGACGGGACCGGGCGCGAACGAAATGTCGATGTTTTGCTGACCGGGTTTGGTAATACGATGGGGTGGATTGCGATCCTGGTCATTTCCGGCGCATTCATCGGCGAGGTGCGACAAGCCTCGGTTGGAGCGTGACGTCTATCCGATGCGGTGGTGCGGCGCGTCGGAGCGAAGAAGCTTCCCGGGGCCATTGGGGCGTGACCGGATACCTCTCATCCATTCCCGTAGGGGGCCGAAGTGATGCCGCGGCCGATAATGGAAGCGCCGGTAAAAAGGGCGCGGTGCAACCTCTTCAATTCGACGAGCCGGCACAGAAGATTGAGGTGCTAATTATGACCAGTGAAGACGAGTCAATAGGATCACCAGCACGGGTCACGATGCGATCAAACCGTTGCGGCAAAGCGAAGTTCCGGCGATGGTGAAAATGATCAGATCCACGCGCGGTGGCCTCGACGTGATGAATGCGTTCTGCACCAGCGTGAAGCACTTTTCGGTCGAAATCGGCGGTAACGCCCCGATGCTAGTTTCCCCGGATGCTGCTATCGAGAATGCCGCGGATATGGTGATCGACCTGAAATTTGCCAACTGCGGACAGATCTGGGTTTCACCCAACCGCTGCTTTGTGCCCACCCGGTTTACGATGAGTTTTTCGAAGCGGCCAAGCCACGCGCCCGCAAGGTGACGATGGGGCCGCTCATTCATGATGAGGCGCGGCAATACGTTTTGGCGTTCATCGAATCGGCGGTCGCCGATGGTGCGGAAATCGTAATTGGAGGCCAAGCCGTGGAAGAACCGGGATTCTTCTCGGAGCCGAGATCGCCGTAGCGAATGACCCGGACTATGGTTTGGCCGCTGACTTCTTCACGACCAACTTGGCGAAAGACCTGCGCGCCGCTCGCGGTATCAAGGCAGGTGACGGGTGCGTGAATGAACCGCATAATTTGGTTCAATTAACTCATGGCGGACTGAAGCAAAGCGGCACGGGTAAGGACGGTTCGCGTGATAGTTCAGAAGAATACCTGACACTGAAACGCATTTCGGTTCTCATCGTTTGATATGAGCGCATTCCCCGAAAGTATCATGCAGCGTCTAGAAGCTGCCAAAGTAGTTGCTGGGTTCTCGATTGATCGGATTGAGGATGCGGTGCCGCTGGCGAAGGCCCTTTTGGCGGGCGGTATTTCGGTGGTTGAGCTGACGCTTCGGACCGAAGCGGGTATGGCTGCGATCAAGGAGATCAGTGAAGGCGTGCCGGACATGTTGCTGGGCGTCGGCACGATTCTGACACCGGATCAGGCGCGACAAGTAAAAGCCAATGGGGCAGATTTTGGCGTATCTCCGGGTATGAATCGCAATGTGATCCGAGCGGCGCAAGCAGCGGACCTGCCGTTCGCGCCGGGGATTTTAACCCCTTCGGAGTTGGAGGCGGCGTTGGAATGTGGATGCCGTTTCGTGAAGTTTTTCCCCGCTGAAGCGGCCGGGGGCATCCCCTATCTGAGGAGCATCTCCGCACCCTACGCCCATCTCGGCGTGAAATTTTTTCCACTGGGAGGACTGAATGCAAACAACATGGTCAACTATCTACTGGAAAAGAACGTGCCAGCGATTGGGGGTTCGTGGATCGTGAAGCCGGATTTGGTCGCACAAAAAGCGTGGGATCAAATCACTACCCGCGCGGCCGAAGTGTGCCAAATCGCAGCAACAACTTAATCTAATATCCCCGTTATGAAACCCATCGTAAGCTTCGGCGAAATCATGTGTCGCCTCGCCTCGCCACAAAATCTGCGACTGCGCCAAACCCGCGAACTGGAAGTGACCTACGCTGGGGCGGAGGCGAGTGTCGCTGCTTCGGTCTGCAACTTTGGCGGGACCGCGCGTTATGTGACCGCATTGCCCAAGCATGCTTTGGCGGAGGCTACGATGGACATGCTGCGCTCGGTCGGCATCGACACGTCTCATGTGTTGCGCACCGACTCTGGTCGGCTGGGAGTTTACTTCTTGGAGACGGGTGCGAATCAACGTCCGAGCAACGTGATCTACGATCGCGAGGACTCGGCCATCGCGACGACGCCGGCGGATCAATACGATTGGTCTACCATTTTTGCCGGCGCCCAATGGCTGCACCTGAGTGGCATCACGCCAGCGCTTTCCCAGGTCGCGGCGGATGCGACACTCATCGCGGCACAGCAGGCCAAAGCGGCGGGATGCCACGTTTCCATCGATCTGAATTTTAGGAAGAAACTATGGAAATGGGAGGCGGGAACGTCGGCCGCTGATCTGGCGCAAAAGACGATGCGTGGCATCTTGCCATTCATCGATCTGGTCATCGCCAATGAAGAAGACTGCCACGATGTGCTCGGCATCCGCGCCGGGGCGACTAACGTCAATTCTGGTGAACTGGATACAGCGCGTTACCCCGATGTCGCCCGCCAGGTGATCAGCCAGTTCCCCAACGTCACCAAAGTGGCGATCACCCTGCGCGAGAGCCTGTCGGCGACGCACAATAATTGGGGAGCGATGCTCTTCGAGCGAGATACCGACAAAGCGTATTTCGCGCCTCTCGACCGAACGAGTCGTTACCAGCCGTATCAGATCAAAAACATTGTAGATCGGGTCGGCGGCGGGGATTCGTTTGCGGGTGGATTGATTTTTGCCCTCACCACCCCGGAACTGGCCGAGCCCAGTATCGCCTTAAACTACGCGGTGGCAGCTTCCTGCCTGAAGCACTCGATCAAGGGTGACTTCAATTATTCCACCCGCGCGGAAGTCGAAGCACTGATGGGGGGGGCGTCGTCCGGGCGCGTCGTGCGCTGAGACGCTTTTCATAGTACTAACAGTTGATCGGGAGGGGTTGTGGCTTGGAATCCCAAGACCGCTGCGGCTTTGTCACCGCTGAGAAAAGACTGGTTACTCACGAGCTTACTTTGGTCGGCCAAGGTCGGGTAGAAGAGTCGGGCGAGGGTGACGGCGTTTTGATTGAGAATGTTATTCTCGTGCACGACGAAGAGGGGATGACTGCCTTCGTAGTCGCCCGAGAGTCCTAGTTCCATCGCTTGGCAGGCATCGCCCAGGTCGAGGAAGGAAAAGTAGGTGTGCTTCATCCACATTAGCTTCAGATCTGGATTTGAAAGCGCCGTCGCATAGGACGTTTTGCCTTCGAACGCGCGGTCGGCCCGGAGTTGATCGAACTCGTATTGGGCTGCGGTGATCAGAGCAGCAGACTCTGCCGGAGGTAACGCCGCCAGATAGGTGGCGCGCTCCTTGGCCGCAACGTAGGCGGCGACTTCCGCTTCGCGGGTGAGTTGCGGGTTATGCCAACCGGCTCCGAATCTCAGGCTGGAACTGCTGATGCCGTCGCGCCGCCAGAAGTAGTCTGCAATATCTTCCGTGATTTGTTTGGTGAAGGAATACGAATCGGTGGTGAACTTGGGATGATCCTCTGCCACGGGCAGGTGTGATAGTTCGAAGGCCTTGGGGCCGAAAAAGTAACCGATGGCATGGATTGAACTCGCCACCACGACGCGCTTCACGCCGGTCGCGGCAGCCGCGTTGAAGAGGTTAAACGTGCCGGCACAATTGAGGGCAAAGAGATCGGTGGCGGGGGGGGCGGGGCCCGGAATTCCCGCCAGATGAAGAATAGCATCCACACCTTCGCATTGGGGAATAAGTGAATCCGCTTCTAATAGATTGGCCGTGCGGAAATCCACTCCAGGTATTCCGGGATCGGTGAGATCGATACCCCGGATTTCGAAACCTAGGGGCTGGAGATGAGCGAGCACGGCTCGGCCCACAAAGCCGGAACATCCGGTAACTAATATTTTCATACTCGAATCGCCAACAGGTGTGGAAAGGACTTATTCTTTGAAGAAGTCAGCAGGGTTGAAAGTGAGGATGGAAGCACTGGGTTGGCCACTCCCGAGAGCAGGTAAAAGTATCAGTTGCTGCGCCGTGCGGCGAACGAATTCTGGCAGAATGAGTTCATTGCCTTCGATCGATAGTAGTTCTCCAGAAGCAGAGATTTTCACGGTGACGGGAAAATCGAATTCACGGAAATTGGTAGCGGCATGCAAAACTTCCGGCGCGAGTGGCCAAACGAAGTTGGCCGGCACGTTTTCTCGGCGGTGGGTTCCTTAGCGATCGAGTCGGACGAACTCCGCGGCTTCGTCCACTGTTAGGTTATAACGTTTCTCGGAGTCATTGGTCGCAAACTCTTCGCTCTGGTTGAAAACGTGATTAGTGGGCGGTCTAATTTCAAAATTGGAGGGCAGACCCAGTTGGAGAATCGTGATTTTTGGGGAGCTTGATTCATTTTGCCAACCTGTTCATGGAAAATTGCAACAGGCAGCTCCTCACCGGCTTGAATGACGATCGTGCCGAAAACATGCGCAGTAGCAATAAGCTGTTCGAAGGGGAATTTGAAGGGGATTTCAACGGTATTAGGCACCTGATTCGCGGATTCTCTGGCCGCTGCACCTAACAGATCCGCGTCGGAGATTGAGCCCTTTAAGCGCACTGCTTGATCGATGGTAGATGGGGTCTCTTTCTCAATTTTCCTTCGATGGTCCCCATATTTTCGTCGTCGGGGCAGAGGTGGGACAAGTTGAAGTGTTCTGATAGCAGCCGAATACCGCATGCGCATTCGAGTGGGACGATGGGAGATTCTTTGACCGTTGGAATTGGATTTGCCGCCCGACTACTTCACCGGAATTTTTGTGACAGTGGGCGACTTACGTTTTCGCGTTTTAGTGGCTGTCTTTTTGGGCGAAGTTTTTTCTGGTTTTTGGAGTAACGTGAATCCAGGTTGCTGGTGGCTATCGACCAGCACGACGCGGGGATGCTCGGGCACGCCAGTGAGATTCAAGTTCACCGAGCTGAGCATGAGTTTAAAGGCTTCGTAACCCACCATTTCATAACAGTGATTGGCTCCGGCCGCGTTGGTGGGATTTTCCGATACATCGATACTGACGAAGCCGAGATCCTTCGGCACGGAAATGCCAAAGCTTTGGATGGTCTGGAGGACCTGGGCAGTGCCGATGACCACGTCGGGTTTATATTTCTTGAGCCATTTTTTGATACTATCGGGGTCGGCCCCCTCGTCGTGCCAAGTGCGACGAATTGGACTGCCCAGCATCGGGATTCGATCTGAAGCAGGGATGCCTGACTGGAAATAGAGGAACGACGAATTGAACTGCTTGAAGCCGATTCCGCCGGTTTTTGTCATGACTAAACCGATCCGAAGGTGCCCCGCGGCCACGCACATATCCAACATCTCGTCCATCATTTTGAAGTAGTCGGGGCAGGCTCGATGTAGCTTTGGTTCGACGATACTGTAACCCGCTGTCGCCACGCATAGGCCCTCGAAATCAAAGTCTAATTTTGCGATGCCACTAGCGAAAGGCAGCACCACTACACCTTTGATACCCCGCGCGATGATGATGGAACGAGCCAGGCGGCAACTCATGCCGGGATCGCTGAGATAAATGAAATCCACGCCGAAGCCAACGGTCTCGGCGAGACTTCGGATTCCGGTAATGAGCTCCTTAATTCGTGGATGTTTGCCCACCTCCTCGCGGCTGAGTTCAGGCACGAGTATCGCCATCTGAGATCGGCTCCGGTTCCGCCGAGACTTACGAAGGTGCTGCATAAGCTCGGCGACGCGGGGGTCCTGGCGGTAACCCATTTTTTTCGCGATGCGTTGAATCTCTTGGCGTCGTTTCAAAGACGTTTTCGGACTGTTGCGTAGAGCCAAGGACACCGCGGATACCGACACGCCAGCTTTTTCGGCAATATCGCGCAGGCTGATGAAATCTTCAGGTGCCATGAGGTAAACGCTTACAATAGTTCCGACACAAAGTCAACGGTTGACCGCGGGGAATGTTGTGCGCACCGTATTCTTTGGGGAATTAATGAGTGGTCGAGCGTAATCCCCTAGCCGCATCGACCAGCAATCTACCCCTCTGAATTAAGGTCCTTTTAGCTATGTATACGATAACTTGATACAACGAGATCGTCGTCATTTTTCGACGATTTTTCCTACACAACTTTACCGTTCGCTCCGCCCTCAACCCTCCGGTTGCAACGGAGGAATTGGCCGAAAATTGAGGGCGGTCTCTTCCCTGAAAGAGCCGATCTCTAACTCCCCTAACCAGACCAAATCCAAACGCTAAGCATAAACTAATGAATACCAGTCCGCGAAACCCCATAATTCCCAGGATCCTCCGTGTAGTCCTGTTGTTTGCCGGCATCGGCAGCATCAACCTCTTGGCGCAGTCCGCGTCTCAAGACGCGAGTGACTCTGAAGAGGTCATCGAACTTTCTCCGTTTTCGGTGACCGCCGAAGACGATACCGGTTATGCGGCAATGAGCACGCTAGCCGGAACGCGACTAAAGACGGATCTGAAAGATCTGGCCGGCGCGATTCAAGTCGTGACCGAACAGTTCATGGAAGATACCGGCGTCACCAACTCGGAAGACCTGTTCCTCTACACGACCAACACAGAAGCTTCCGGTCCTTCGGGTAACTTCGGTGGTGGTGGCGCTGAGCGCCGCAACCCGGAGCAAACGCGGGTTCGTGGTCTCTCGAATCCTGACCGGACTCGGGGTTACTTCCTCACCAACATTGGTTTTGATTCCTACAACACTGATCGGGTAGCGATCGCCAAAGGTCCCAACGCGTTGCTGTTTGGTTTGGGTAGTCCGGCCGGTATCGTTAATAATAATCTGAAGCAGGCTAGGTTTCAGGATGCCAATCGAGTTCAATTTCGCGTGGGAAGCTGGGGAGTGACCCGCCAGGTGCTCGATATCAATAAGGAAATTATTGAAGACCGTCTCGCGATTCGTCTCATCGGTTTGAATAACCAAAACAAGTTCATGCAGAAGCCTGCCTACGAGGACGAGCAACGTCTGTATGGCGCGCTGAACTTCCAGGTGACCGCTAGCACTTCTATCAAAGCTAACTTCGAAACAGGAACCAAGGACGCGACTCGTCCAAATACCAGTTCCCCGACGTCCAATATCCCGAACTGGGTTGCGGATGGGATGCCCGTTACAAGCGGCAATTTTAATCAATCTGGTTTCTCAAATTTCGGTGGTAATCGTGCGCCTCAGTATATCTATGATAGCCCTAGCGCGACCACGGTTTCGGTCGGATTCGATCCTGCACCGGCGACCTCTGGTCCCGATGGTATTTCACGAGCCCACTACACCTACACCAACCGCGAAGAAGATGGTGGCAGTGGCTTCAGCAACGGCGTTTTGACCGATGACAACCGATGGGTGTTCGACTTCCGTAACAACTCGCTGGGTGGTTTGGATAATCAGCAGAAGTATGATTTCTCCGCCTTCAATGTGGCGCTCGAGCAACGTCTCGGACAGAACGCCGGATTCGAACTGTCATTCGACCAACAATACTACCAATCGTGGTCCCGTGATCGCGTTGGTAACGGTATTAATATCGATCCCAGTAGCTTCCTGCCTTATTTTATTTCCGATGGAAACGGTGGCACGACGGATCCGGTCAACCCCAACGTCGGTCGTCCCTACGTCACGCTCTTAGAAAATATGCGCAAAGCTGAAACCGAGCGTGAAGCAATCCGGTTGACCGGCTACTACGATCTGGACTTTACGGAGTTAAACGAAGACCTGGGCTGGCTCGGGCGTCACGTCTTCACGGGGGTCGCAAGTGCCCAATCCTCCGAAGTTCTGCGTTACAGCAACAGCTACGGTAGCTCAATAACGGGCGAGATGGAAGACGTTCTGCAAGACAATCGTAACCGTGATTTCACGTCCTCCTCCTGGGATCGTCGCGGTCAAGGAAAACGTTACCTCGGACCAGCTATTACCGGTGTGCCTGCCAGTGGATTTGCGGCTAGCCGCGTGCTGACCAACGTCACGCCTCGCGTCACCGATTGGTCCGCTTGGATGTATGACTCCAACGCCGCTCCTATTGTGGCCGGTCACAACGGGGCCTACCGTCAAGTGAGTGGTGGATTCAATCATGATCCGGTCACTTCCGCTTCGATCGATCGTCAGGAAATTGAAACTTACGCTATCACGGGCCAGAGCTTCCTTTTCAATGATGCGATTGTCGGCACCTACGGCTGGCGTCAAGACTCGGCCTCGTCCTTCCGCGACGGAGCTCCTGATCAGAACGCCGACAATATCTCGTCGGTGGAATCGCTGATGCTGCCTAGCACAGCGGACAACACGATCAAAGCAGACGTGTTCTCTTGGGGACTCGTCGGACATGTGCCGACCTCCCTGACAGATAAGATCGGCGTCAAGCTGAGTGCTCACTACAATCAGTCGGAAAACTTCGTGCCGGCTCCAGGTCGAGTTTCGATCTTGAATCGCCCTCACGATAGTCCGGCCGGTTCTACCGAAGAGTTTGGATTCTCCGTCGGCAATATGGCCAACACCTTCCATGTGCGCGTGAACTGGTATGAGACCATTTCGACCAACCAGACCGACAACTCGCTCGGTTCTGCAAATATCCCTAATTGGGAACGGTTGTTTTATAATAACGTGCGCAATTCGTTGCAGCAGGTGGAAGAACGGGTCCCTGGTGACCCATCCCAAGGCTTCTGGCCCAACAACATCAATTGGGCTGACACCTACACGTTGCCTCCTCTCGGGATGCGCGAGGCCTTCTGGACACCGATCAATCCTGATCCCGCACCCGGTGGCACTCCTGCAGTCTCTGATCACCCGAACTCCAATGTAACCGGCGTTTCCGATTTCGCTTCCGAGGGTTTGGAGATCGAAGGGGTCTGGAATCCTAACCGCAACCTGACGATGGCATTTAACGTGGCTCAACAGGAGGTTAAGAAAACCAATGTGCTGCAATCCTACCGCGAGTATTTTGATCTTCGCGAGCCTCAGTGGCTCGCGATGGGAGCTCTCGTCGCTCGTCCCAATACCTACAAAAATGACAATCCTCAGACAATTCTCCAACGGACTCGCACCGTCCAATGGGCTCGTTTGATCCCGCAGATTGCGGCTGAAGGTCAACCTAGTCATGAGATTCGAGAATGGCGCGCGAACGTGATCACGAACTATAAGTTCGACGACGGAAGTCGGCTTAAAGGCTGGTCTGTCGGTGGCGCCCTCCGCTGGCAGGATCAGGTTGCCGTGGGCTTCTTGGATGGGACCGTTAATGGCGCAACCGAGTATGGTATAACTGGACTCGGCGATTTCAATGTCGCCGATTTCAATTCGCCGATCTTCGGACCAGCCGAGACCAATGCAGATGTCTGGTTCGCCTACGGTAAGAACATCATGAAAGACAAGGTGAAGTGGAAGATTCAGCTCAACGTTCGTAATGTGCTGAACAACGACGATCTCATCATCACCCAGGTGGACTTTGATGGTCTTCCGACCCGAGTTCGGATTGTGAATCCAATGAATTTCCGTCTCACGACCACTTTCGACTTTTAGTAGGTAGGTCACCCGCACCGAAATAGGTTCGGTGCGGGGTTCTTCGCGGACTGGTTACGTGCTAGCGTGCCAGCCCGCTTTGGAGGGGCTTTAAGTTTTGTTTCAAATTATTCGGCTGCGAGTAGGATCGTCTGAAAATGGTTCCCACACGGAAAGCCCGGAAGTCCAGCAATCAGCTGGCCAATCAGAGAGTGAACGGTGTTCACTCGTTAGAGTAGTTCAAAAAATAAAGTAAGTCCGTCTGACCCAAAATCCACCCGAGAGGGGTGGGAAACTGGCTGCTGTTTTAATCAATTTATATGAGTGTTGTTAAAAATCCCCGCTTGAAAGGAATTCTACCGGTTGTCCCGACTCCGTTTCATGATGATGGAACCGTAGATCCCGATGCATTTGAAAGAGTGGCTCAGTTTTGCGTGAAATCAGGCGTGGGAGGCGTGGTATTTCCGGGCGTCGCCAGCGAATACGATTACATTAGCTCCGAGGAGCAGCACAAGTTAACCACCGTGCTGTGCCGGGTAGCGCAGGATAAGGTCCCCGTGATTTGCGGGGGGGGGAAGGGCACACCTGAAGTCATTGGGGCGAATATTCGAGCGGCTCAGGCACTCGGCGCCATCGCGGCGATGGTTCTCGTGCCGCGTCAGTTTTCGACCGACCTCGCGGGTGCACTGAAATTTATGCAGTCCGTGATAGCGGAAGCTCCCGGGGTGGATATCATCCTGCAAAACGCGCCGGCGCCAGTCGGGGCGGGATTGGCGCCAGTCGATGTGATTCACATTGTGAATGCGTGTCCGACGATTCGATACATCAAGGAAGAGGCACTGCCTTCGGGGCCCCGGATTTCCGCCCTGCAAGAAAATGCGCCAGCCCATCTCGATGGCGTGATCGGTGGTGGTGGGGCACGTTATTTGATCGATGAAATGAACCGCGGAGCGATCGCAGCGATGCCCGCGGCCGAAATTGTGGATGTGCACGTGAAAATGTGGAACGCGTTTCAATCTGGAGACATTGATCTAGTGCGGAGTCTTTATAAACGAACGCTGCCTTTGTTGGTGATCCAATTGATTTATCGCATGCGTTTGACGAAGCATGTTTTGACGATGAGAGGCGTATTAACTAATGCGCACGTGCGAGCCCCACTGCCAGAGTTTGATTCTTACGATACCGCTGAATTAGCGGTTCAGGTGGAGAGTATGGCAGACCTCCTCGATAATGTTTCCACTTCATCCATCGTCGCATGAGCAAAGTAAAAAAAATCGAAGCCTTTATTCTCACGGTTCCTCGGGACACGCCCTACCTGGGCGGTCAGCATTCTGGCGAGGTCGCCAACGACCGGGGCTACTTTGTGCGTCAGCGCAACCGCACGGTTTACCCGATCATGGACCGAACTGTCGTGGTGCGTCTCGAAACGGAATCAGGCATCGTGGGCTGGGGAGAAACTTACGGTTTAGTCGCCCCGAGAGCGGTGCTGGCATTGATCAACGATTTCATGTGCGACTTCGTTGCCGGGCGTGATGCCTTCGATGCCGCGGTGATTCACGAAGATCTTTACAACATGATGCGCTTCCGTGGTTACGGCGGCGGTTACTACATGGATGCGCTCGCGGCGATCGACATCGCGCTGTGGGATGCGGCCGGACGTTGTGCAAAACTCCCGGTGGCTAAGCTCTTGGGCGGTCGCCGGCGGGACACGATTCCGGCTTACGTATCAGGGCTGCCCAAACCAACGCTCAAAGAGCGCGGCGAGTTCGCTCACGAGTGGCAGGCGAAGGGGTTCAATAGTTTCAAGTTTGCGGCCCCAATGGCGGAAGAAAACCTCGCGGCGGAAATGGCGGGGTTACGCGAAGTGCTCGGTCCCCAAACTCGAATTGCAGCGGATATGCACTGGACCTGCACCGCGGCCGAAGCGGTTTCTCAAATTAAAGAGATGGAACCTCATGGCCTTTGGTTTGCGGAAGCTCCCGTCGCGACGGAAGACCTGCAAGGCTTAGCCGAAGTCGCTCGCAAGGTGCAAACTCCGATTGCGGTAGGCGAGGAGTGGCGCACGGTCTACGACGCCCAATCCCGGATCGACGCCCGGGCGGTGCACATCATTCAGCCAGAGATGGGGCACACGGGAATCACTGAATTCATGCGCATGGGACTCGCGGCCCAGGCGGCCCATTTAAGAATCATTCCTCATGCCACCATTGGCTCGGGTATTTTCTTGGCGGCGAGCTTGCAGGCGAGCTCCGCACTGGAGTGCGTTGTTTCGCACGAGTTCCAGCACTCCATTTTCTGTCGGAATACGGGTCTGATTACCGAGGGAATTGAATGTGAAAATGGCGAATATCGCCTCGCTGATAATCCCGGTATTGGAGTCGAGCCCACTGCAGAGATGATTTCGAAATTAGAACGTTAATGAACGGCTGTTCGTTCAATTCCTGATACCGCACCGGTTCGGGATCAAACCCATCGAGAAGATTTAGTATGCAAACTATCGATTACGTCATCATCTTTCTGTATGTCATCGGCATCGTGGGAGCCGGTATGGTTTTTGCGGGCAGGATGAAGAGTGCCAAGGAAATGTTCTCCGCTGGCGGGCAGTCTCCCTGGTGGGTATCCGGTCTTTCCGGATACATGACGATGTTTTCGGCCGGCACTTTCGTTATCTGGGGTGGGATCGCCTATAAGTATGGATGCGTGGCGATTGTGATTAACCTGGGCTACGGCGTCGCGGCGATTCTGGTCGGACGATTTGTGGCCGGCCGCTGGCGCAAATTGGGCGTCGATTCCGCTCCTGCCTATCTGCAACTACGGTTTGGGCCTGGGGTCGTGCAGTTCTACACTTGGTTTAAGGGAATCGTGAATCTTTTCACGATGGGGGGCTCCATATACGCGTTGTCCAAAATAGTCTCGGTCTTGGTGCCGTTGCCGGCAGGTCATCTATTAGTGGATTCGACCACGGGTTACTTATCGGTGTCTTTGGTTTCTATCGCTATCTGCATCATGGTCATCGTCATCACCTTCACCGGGGGGCTTTGGGCCGTGCTGATGACGGATGTGCTGCAGTTTCTCATTCTCACCGTTTCGGTGATATTCATCGTGCCGTTAATTCTGATGGAGGCAGGTGGGTGGACGTCTTTCCTCTCGCAAACGCCGGAGGGGTTCCTGTCACCGGTGGCGGCGGACTTTACGTGGTGGTTTATTGTGGGATGGATGGTGGTGAACTTCTTTACCATCGGTGCGGAGTGGACTTTCGTGCAGCGCTACACCTGCGTGCCTACGGTCAAAGATGCGAAGAAGTCGGCGTATCTATTTGGCGCCCTCTATTTGGTGAGCCCCGTTATCTGGATGTTACCGCCGTTGGTTTATCGCGTGCTGAACGCCGATGCAAATCCAGAGGAAGCGTATATCTTGGCCTGCCAACTTGTTTTACCGGCAGGTATGATGGGGTTGATGGTTGCGGCGATGGCTTCGGCGACGGCGAGTATGGCGACCACTCGGTTGAATGTGTTTTCCGGCGCGATTACGACGGAAGTGTATCAGCGTCTTTTTGACAAAGATGCCTCGGATAGCCGGATGGTCATGATCGGTAGAATAGTGACGGTGGCACTGGGAATGGTCGTAGTTACAGGTGCGTTGCTAATCCCTCAATACGGTTACACCAGCTTCATCATTGATATTAATACGTTGCTGGCCGGTCCGATGTTGTTGCCCACGCTGTGGGGGATGTTCTCACGGAAGATTGGAGCTAAGTCCGTTTGGTCGACAATCGTCGCCGGAGCGATCGTGGCGTATCTCATCAAATTCGCTTTAGCTCGAGGCGGATTCCTCACGGAGGTGGAATCACTGCAATCCCTCGTGCAGTGGATCGCGGCTAATTCCCGGATTGTTGATCTCACCGCCGGTATTATCTTCCCGCTCGCCTTGCTGTCGTTCTTGGAATTCTCCAGCAAGAATGAGCATCCCGGATGGAAACGGGTGGAAGAAACCAGTCGGAAATTTCACGATTTACCGGCGGCTCAATCTTCCACTTTGCCAGCCAAAATGGTTTCAATTGCTCTTACGATCATCGCGGTGTTGATGGTTATCCTTGCGGTCCGCGACCGTGAAGAAGCTGGTATTCTCGTTAGTTTGGCGGCGGTTCTCGCTGCGATTGCCGGCGTGTTGTATCTATCTATCCGACGGAAGGAGAGAATCTCATGATCAATTCTCTAAAATTATTCCACTTAGCCAGGGTCGTTTCCTGGTTGAGTGGTGCGTTGTTGGCCAGTGTTTCTATCGCCGGTGAGCGACCAAACATCGTGATCATTCTGGCGGATGATCTTGGGATTGGAGACGTTTCGACTTACAATGAAAATTCGGCATGGCAGACGCCTCATATTGATCGTCTCGCGGCGGGAGGAATGTCGTTTGCCGATGCCCATACTGGTTCAGCGCTCTGCACGCCCACGCGCTACGGGATTCTTACGGGGCGGTATAGTTGGCGCTCGAGGCTCAAAAGAAAAGGCGCGAGTGGAGTGTCGTTGCCATTTATCCCGAGCGATCGAACTACCATTGCCGACGTTTTCAAGCAGGCCGGTTATCAAACGGGTATCGTGGGCAAATGGCATCTCGGTTGGAATTGGGCGTTGAATCCCAATGTGAATCAAGAGGATGAATTGGGGAAATTCACGGGCATCGATTATTCTCAGCCAATCCAAAACGGTCCCGCGTCACTCGGATTTGACTACACCTACTGCATGGCGGCATCGCTCTCGTCGCCCCCATTTGTTTACGTCGAAAACAATCAACCGACTTCGATTCCTCAAACCACTTCAGTCAATTATGATGAGAAAGCGTTTTGGCGGAAGGGACCGATCGGAGAGGACTTCAATCATGCCGGTGCGCTGGGGCACTTTACGCAGAAATCAGTCGACTACATCAAGTCTCAGGCCGGTGAGGACACCCCGTTTTTTCTCTACGTGGCCTTCACCGCGCCGCATGCGCCGATTATTCCGACGACAGAATTTATCGGGAAAAGTAATGCGAGTGCCTACGGGGATTTCGTCATCCAAGTTGATCATTCCGTCGGGCAGATCACGTCGACCATTGCCGCTGATCCGCGACTGAAGAACACGCTCGTGTTCTTCACCAGCGATAATGGTCAGTCACCTCGGGCGGACTTCCGCGACGAGGAATTACCTCTGGCGGGTCACAACGGGAGCTACATCTATCGCGGGAAGAAGTTCGATATTTACGAAGGCGGGCACCGAGTGCCGTTTATCGCTGCGTGGCCCGGACAAATCGCGGCAGGCTCAAAGAGTGCAGAGACGATCTGCACGGTGGATTTCATGGCCACGGCGGCGAAATTACTAGGCGCGGATTTGGCGGATGACGAAGCCGAGGATAGTGTCAGTTTTCTTTCGGTCCTAAAAGGTGATCGCATGACAAGTCCTTTACGTGAAGCCACCGTGCATCACTCCAGCGATGGGCGATTTGCGATTCGGAAAGGCGACTGGAAGCTCGTGCTGTGGCCGGGATCCGGTGGGTGGGCCTATCCGGCAACTGAAGAAGATATGCAGGGCCTGCCGGCGTTTCAGCTCTTCAATCTCAAGCAGGACATTGCTGAAACCACCAATGTGTTGTCGCAGCACCCGCAGAAGGTCTTTGAGCTAAAGAGTCTTTTGACGAAGTATATCAAAGACGGCCGGAGCACTCCCGGAGCTCGCCAATCCAACGATGGCGATGGGCGCTGGCCCGAGTTGGAGTGGATGGAGTAGCCCGGTCGTTGGTTCGGCTCAACGCCAGAACCAATGGTCGCGCGTTTCCTTTCCATTGGGTCTCATACCTTGGAGCGTGCCTCGGCATGAATTACGGTAGGAGCGTGTTTGCACGCGATGGGTGCGGAGATTGGGGCGTTGTTTTTATCAGTTTCCTTTGGTCGAAATGGCAGGCAGACGGGAGGCGGGTGCGCCCCCTCTGACGTTACCGGTTGGATGGGGGGGGCATCGGGCGGTCTCAGGACTGAGAGGCAAAGGGCGGAGCGGCAGCGTAATGGGGCCGTGACGACGTCGTTTTACACGAAGGAAATGAAGGCTCTAAAGTGAGGAAAAAGAATCGATCTAGGAGGACTATTTTTGTGAATCTATGGGCCTTTTTGTGGCTAATATCAATTGCACTAGGATATACTTTAAAAACCTATCGGCAGAATTTTATTAACCACGGATTGCACAGATAAATACCGGATACCAATCCCCACTCCACTGCTTTTCACCCGGATCGGATAGGTATAATTTTATTCTGCTGTCGCCC
>Ga0208414_1000558_pt1 | contig 34711 bp, 25 predicted proteins | sample AntAceMetag02UKE_FD_184770 | JGI IMG/M metagenome (GOLD analysis project Ga0208414, IMG submission 184770) | Saline lake microbial communities from Ace Lake, Antarctica - Antarctic Ace Lake Metagenome 02UKE (SPAdes) (version 2) | ecosystem: Environmental > Aquatic > Non-marine Saline and... | reverse complement strand
AAAATCCACCGGTGTCTGTCAAACTGTTGTTACCCGAATTAGTAAGTCCATTGCCCGTGATCTGCACGCCGTCTGTCGTCTCGGCGGTCGTAATACTTACTCCAGTAGTCCACCCGTCCGGCGTGCTGCCAGTAAAGTCTGTGAACTCGCCGTGAGACAACGTGTCTACCGCGCTACCCGCCTGAGTCGCCCACGTCGGAAGCTCGCCGGTGGTGCCCCACGTTGCGGACTCGGTGCTGCTGAGTGCGCCAATGATAGCACGACCGTAGGGACTGCGACCGGCTAGCCAGTCGTATCCAGCTAGGACGTAGGTAGTGGCGAGAGTCGTGGGCATCCAGTTGGGAACAGTGCCTCCTGTGGTCCGAGCAAACTCACTGGTGATGTCCACGCCGTTCGCGTAGATCAATGGGTCTGTTGTGCTGTCTCCTTCCGTGAAACTTACTTCCAGCCTGACGCGCTGACCGGAGTAATCAGCCCGGAAATTCGCATACCTGAAGTCAACGTAATCTCCCCCGACTGCACCTGTTTGCCGGATAGCCAATATCCCCGTCGTGCCAGAAACTACATACAGAGAATTTGCTAATGATATTGAAGCGTGCGATGCCGACGTGGCGCTGCTCGAAAAGACCGCAAGATGCGCGACCACTGATGGGTTGCTCGTCGGCACATCCACCACTGCCAAAGACGTCATCGGTAAACCGGCCACCGCGCCAATCGCACCCGGCGTGAGGATCTCGCCCCGGTTCGCCGTCGCGCCGTCGCTGATGCCGTAGCCTGCCATTTGCCGGGCGGCGAATTGCGACGACACACTGCCAACATCGAGGCCATTGACCGTCAGAGTCCCATCGACCGTCAGAGCCCGTCCTTCAGGGATTACCAAATCCTCTGTAATTTCATCATTGCCCGGACTCTTCTTGACCGTCTCCACTTGACCGAAGAGCAGTCCGGCTAAGAGTGCCCAAAGCACCAAATATTGTGTAATGATTTTCATAATAGTGTTTCCCTTTCCGTTAGCTGACCTGGAGCCAGACAAACTCATTCGTAGTCGTTGCATAGTCGTCTGGACGAATAATACCGCCTGCGACATTCTCTGCGGAATCGTCATCCGTTAGCTTCCAAGACGACAGCACAAAGTTTTGAACCACGAACCGAACAGAGTTCTCAGCAATCGCGCCTCCAGCAGTTGCCAGTCCATCTAGGGAGCCAGCTTCTCCGCCAGTTAAATCAGAAAGCGCAGCGCTCATGGCCCCGAAATCATCGGGAGCAATAGGGTCGCTGCCACCTGATGCATGCGTCGAAGCATGAGCTGCAGGGGCACCTCCTGAGCTAATCCCCGGTGAATATCCTAATCCTCCTTGTGATCTCATTTTATGGGTCTCCTTTTTTTAGTTGGTGAATCGAAGGTGGACGAAGCTAACGAACACCTGAGCATTATCGCCGTCAGTGCGTCGCACCGCTACCTCCGAAAGATTAGCGGAAAGTCCGAGCACCAATCCGGCTCCATTTGGTATCGGAACAGCGATTTCGCTATTGGCCGTCTTCACGTCAATCTCGGTGCCGGACCGGTTAATGATTTGAACCTCGTGCGCAAGAGCGTCCCCGAGATTAATGTAAGCATCACCAGTAGTAGTAGTCAGAACGCGACCGGTCGTTGAAATGTGTGGAATTGCGGATTTCATGATTTATTATATTACTGGTAAAACTGAGGCGCTCCTAGTATTTAATTAAAACGACCTGATGGAAACGTTAGTTGCGCTTGTGCGGACAATACTAATACGAATCGCATGTAATTCACGAAAGTTAATATCATACTGCTGAGTGACTCCAGTCCCTCCCGAAAGGCCAACTGAACGGTCTGAGCTTTTATTAACAAGGAGACAATCAATACTCTGGTAATCTGCAGTCAAACCCAAGCCGGCGATCAGATTCACGGCACTATCAGTCGTGTCCGCTCGATTTGATCCGTTCGGATCACGCTCAATGACTCCGGTGGCAAAATTAGCTGCGGAATACACTGCATTCCCTTCCGTAGAAATGACAGCAGCAGCAGCCCGAGGAGATACCTTTAACCGGCCCGTCTCAATGGTGTCGATCCGCTCATTATGATTAAAAAGCACCTGAGCAGCGCAAATCTCGAAGGTATTAAAAACTTTGCTCACCGAAAAAACCAACGAGCTCAGGAGGTGTTGCAAGTTGCGGAGGGGCGTGCGGGAGGAATTAAACGGAGATGTGCTCATGATGTAATGATTTTAGTAAATTAAAAATAGGCAGGCGTTCCCACCCGGGATATTTGGAGATGCATGTGAGGAGGGAGGCGGCTGGGAATACTTCGACCAGCCAGAGCGTCGCTCTCTGCCTTCGCAGGCGTCACCGCGTCCCAGCCCTTAAGACCCGACATGTGAGCGCCCACGATTTGGATAAACGCCTCAACGCAAGAATCAGGAATCGGCAAAACTCCATTTGCGGCAATATCGGCAAAAAGAGCACGACGCGGAAGATAGGATGCACGCACCCTAATCCGGTAGGCCCGATCGGGAACTGGCAGCAGGCGGATCGCGATCATGGGATCCAACCCTTGGCTGGTTCCCTGCTGCTCGATCCAGTAATAACGAGGACGCCCGACACTCGCCGTCACTCCCGCAATTTCCTGTTTATCAATCTGGCTCTGTTGCAAAAGCCGAAGCGGATGAGCTTGCGCCCCATCTAAGAGCACCGGGTCCGAGACCAGCCGCACAAAGGGGTAGTCGTCGCCAAAAATGAAATCGTGATAAAGTATCCCGGCCTCGGCCCCTGTCGCCCCAAGCCAAACGTCGCGAAACGCATTGATCGCCGCCACCCGGTGCCAAAGCGGATCCGCACTCGAAACAAAAGTCTTCCCAATGTCGGCAGTAGCAAAATCGTCCGCCGTCAATGTAGCAGATCCCTCTGTCGCATTCACCGTTTGATTGGCCGGCGCTTCCACTGAGAGCGACAATGGCTTGATCTTGTAACCCTCCGGCAGCAGCGAATACAGCTCCTGCATCCCCGCGTTCAGCCCTTCGAGAGCCTCCTGCGTCTCAGCCGCTGATAACGCCGAATATGCCCGAGATGAATACCGACGTGAGATACGTGAAAGTGCCTCAACAATAGTCATCGTTTAGCCTCCCTCTTCAAAGGTTTCTCTGGATCCGCAATCCCCAAGATCGCCATCGCCTGATCTGCATCAGCCTGAATCCGCACCTCAAGCTCCTCGCGGCTAAAATAGGACGAGCGAGTGATCGCCAGCCGCACCAATGGCAGCAAAAGAGACTCCACGTAGCCATCAGCAACCTGCACCGCATCGGTAGAGCTCAAATCAGCCGTCACGTAGACAGTAGGCTCAAGTATTCCGTCCACTATCACCGGCGAATGATTCGTAACCGCGCCAGAATCTGGCGTAGGAACGATTGACAGGATAATGTCATGCACGTCGTCGCCGGTCTGCCGCAAATCGTCCACAAAGTAGGCAATCGGCGCTGCGTTAGAAAGGGTCCGAACAGTTTGACCAAGGTAGATCAGACCAAACTCCTCCATCTCGCCCCGCGTATCAATCCGCCGCAAAGGGACACCCGCAGCAGAGATAACCGGACCAATCAGCGACTGCACCGAATCCTCCATCGTGTAGGTCCCCGTTCCCTCGATCAGCGTAACCGGAATGCGCTGCCGGGTAAAATACTCCGTGCCGGAGCGCCACAGCATCTGCTGCCCCCAGTTGATCGCCTGCAGCACATCCTGTAAAACATCCGCAGAGGCATCAGCATAAACGATTCCCAACTTACCCAGCGCATCATCGCGCAATTCAACCACGGTCATCATTTGGACGATCCTCCCCGCTTCTTCTTTTTCCGTGCTGGAGCGGGAACTACTGGAGTCAATATGGAGTCCATCGCCGCATGCTCCGACACAAGCGTTGCCAGGTTCTCCGCCAAAGCTCCGGCCTTATTGTAACCCTTCCACTTCTTCAGCGATCCCTCCAACTGTGAAACCGTATCCTGAGCCGCGCTCGTTGCGGCCACCTCTTGCGCCTCCTCGACCACCAAGGCAAACGGAGCCAGGTCCGAGTTGTTCGTGATCACAGCCTGTGACTCCCGATTAAACTCCTCCACTCCCAACTCCCGCCCCTGCCAAATATGGACATCCCTCACCGCATCATATCGAAACGACCGCACCGAATGTCCGTGCAGGTTCAACTTCTTACGAATGCAGATAATCAATTTCATTGTTCACCCAGAAAGCCGGCCTCGGGATTAACCAAGACCGGCTGAAACTAGCAGAGGCTTAACCTCAAGTGACCGTCGGAAGACCGAGACCCGCGTAGTTCAACGCGTGGCGAACCCGGATATAACCCGGAATCCGACCCAGCGTGTCCTTGCGCAACGCCTGCCCAAAGACCGAGCTGATGTAGCGATAATGAACAAAATCGCCGTTCTTCGACTCGCTGGAGCGTTTGTTCCGATACTTACCGTAACCACGCAGGGCTGCATTAGCCCCCATGATTACCGTATCACCGATAGGAACACCCTTTGCATTACAAGGGATGATCGTCGCACCAACCTCATGGACATCGGTGTGCTTGCCATTCCACACGCCGGCGTTCCAATCGACCTCACCAACGGTATCATTTCGGATACCCGCAGTGGCAGAACCGAGACGCTTCGACACCGTAATCTTGTTGCCGTTGTTACCCACGGTGAATGCATACATGCCGACCTTGCCATCTTGGTCTGAGCCAGAACCGCGAGGATTCACAATGAGGAAGTACTTCTCAACCGTGCTGGCCGTAAGCAAATCACCAGCCATCATCTCGAAGTCATGACCCTCGAAATACTTAAAGTAGAGAGGCGTAGTCAGCGCACCGTAGGTGATATTACCACCGCCCTTGACGTCAAAAGCCTCCGTGCCAGCCGTAATAGCAGCACCGAGAAACGCCTTGGGATTCCAAGGGGAACCCACAGCGCCAGCGCCATCGTGATCGATCGGATTGAACCGCTTGATGCGATTACCACGAACGTCCACGAAGCCACCATCGAAGACCGCATTGCTGTCACCACGGACACCGGCCTCGCGCAGAACCTGCTTGAAATCAGCATCGACCTCGAGACTGAACAACCCAGGAGTCGTGCCAGCCACGATGTAACGATAGATCGCGTTGCGACCCTTATCGTAACCCATGAGAGCCGGACGACCGCCCATCGGTTGGAGTTGCGCCTGAGCCGAGACAATCTCGTCCCAGTTTAGGCCATCGGCAGACACGATCTCAGCCTCCGCCATTCGTCCGCCACCGAATACCAAATTCGGCGAGAGACCACGCTCGCGAAAGAGCATCATCATCCGGGCGGACTTTTCACGGCCCATCCATCTGCCCAACTCAGCAGCCTGACCGCCACGCAGCTCGCCGCGCATGCCCATGACTTCCTCGGTCCGCTCAGTCATCGACGTAGCGTTACGTAAAAAATCCACAGACAGCGTGTAGCTGTTGATGCGATCAACCTCGTAGTCGGAAGTCTCTTCGAAAAGAGCGTCGCCACTTTTGCCCTCGCCGTAATAACCGGCGCGATTGGTGATGGTCATCGTCTGACCGGCACCCTTAGATGTGTCGTTTTTGATGAGGACGGGGGAGCCTTTGCCCTTACCCTCGAACTGATCGAAGAAATCCTCGGTCTGTTCGAACATATCCACGGTTTTCTGCCAAAGCTTCCGCACTGAACCGTCGTCCATTGTCGAAAGCGCGTCCCCAGTGTTGGGGGATACTTCACTATAAGCCATTTTTCTGATCTCCTTAAGTTAACTGCCGGAGTCAGCCTACTGATTAACTGGATCCGGGGGATTACCCCGTATCGATGCTGATACCCAATGCCTCCATAGCTCGCGCTAGGTCGGCAGGGCTCTTGATCGAATCCAGCGTCTGAGTAAGCTGATCCTTCCCATTAGATTGTGTGCTCGTCCGGGAACTTCCCGACGCGAGCTGAACTTTTTGGGCGGACTCAACTGGGGCGGATTTTTTGGCTTCTTTAGAAGGCGCTGCGGTCTTTTTGGACTTAGGCGCAATGCGCAACTCGGATGCCACCATTTGCGCGAGCTTCAGCGGCTTGTCAGGATCATTGAACAGCGGGTCGCCGTTCTCCTTCAAAGTCGCATCAATCTCACGCAAACGAACCATCGCTGCGCTCTTGGAATCTTTCAGAAAATCGTATAGCCCGTGGGCTTTTGCCGTAGCCGCATCAAACGACTCATCGTAAAGACGAGTCTCCGCCGACTGCTTCTGTGACGCTTTACCGTGCTCTTCTCGATCGATCACTATCAAGTGATCCCGCAGGTCGTCGATCTCTTGGTCTAGGCGGTCCGCCTTAGCCAAATCCAACTCCTCGGTCATCGCTTTGCTCCTTTCAGAACGCAGCTCCTTGATTTTGAGACGTGTGGCATCTGTGGTCGAGGGTAGGCCATCCGCCCGCTCTTCCTCCGTATCCTCGGCCTTCGAATCTTCGGTATTGCTACCTGAAGTTTCACGCCGCGCACGTTCGAGACACTCGTCAAGAGACATATCGCGATTGAACTTCTTCAGCTCAAGCGCTCGCTCCTCTACTGCATCACTCCCTCGGATCCTGAACTGCTTACGATGTGCGGAGGCGTCGCCTTCCGTTTCGTCTTCGTCTTCGTCTTCCTCGGGTTTCTCGGCACTATCGGAACCTTCCGGCTCCTCATCTTCCTTTTCTTCTAATTTTGCCGCCCCTTCGTTGGTTTCCGTTTCTTCCAATTGCTCGGTTTCTTCGGTCTCCTCCGTTTCAATAACATCAGTCGGCTTTTCTTTCGCTTCCCCCTGGGGGACTTCAATCCCTCCAGAATTCACGTCATCAAGCAAACTAAGGATATCGGCGGGGTTTTCCGCTGAGTCGAGTCGCGACGTAAAGTCGTTACCCTGTGCAACCTCTACCACCGTCGCCGCTGTATTATCATCGGTGCCGGTGTCTGTTTCGGGATCGGCGACAGCCTGATCTGAAGAAATTGCCATAGATTACTCGATATTCCTAAAGATGCCTGATCGTCAACGTTGATTTTTGTTCAACTTTCTATCACAACGGTTCACATGGCACTCGTTGATCGCAGAAACCGACCACCAATCGTGAATCGTCTCTACGGTGGACGACTACGAATCACCTACCGTTCAGACGTGATCAACAGCGTCGACACCAAGGCCGAGCTACTGGCCAGCGTGCTCCTCGAACCCAAGACTGCCGACAGTAAGCACACCGAGTGCCTCATTGTTTCCCAGGATTTAGCCGGCGGTGAACTCAACAAACCCAACACCCTGATCCAGGTATTCGAGACGTTGACCACAGCAATGGTCGATGAGATCCAGCCGATTACCGACACAGATGTAAACGCGAGAGAGTCCATTACTCGCACACTCATTGGTCAGCCCGACGTGGATATCTCCGCCATATCGATCGGCAGCATTTACAACTCATCATACGCCGCCACGCAGATCGTAAACCAATCTGACGAGTTTCGGCGCCAGCTAAAAGTAAAATACCTCGAGGTTGAACTCTCTGAAACCCAAATAGGGGGCGACCAACGAATCGACACGGAAAACGGACGAACTGCATTTGTCCGAACATTCGTGCAACTATCCGCCGCCACCTACGTTCCGGGCGACGTCGGTGACATTAGCACGATCGACTCGCTCAGTGTTGCCCTGTCCGACATAAAGAGCGAAACGTCCGGTGCAGTCCGCACCATCTCCCGAACATACATTACGGCCGGCAAACTCTCCGAAAGCACCAAAGACTCGAGCAACGGTAAGCTCATAGTAAAATCACTCGTTTTCTTCAACGAAATCCCATCAACGCCGTCCGGATTTACGCTCACCGATACCAGCGTAAAAAACCCCGATGGATCGCCAACATACTCATACCAATTTGCCAAAGGAGTCGGTCGCATCTCCACCAAAGAAAGCACCCGTCAAAAGGGGCAGGTCAAGATCACGTCGATCCAGTATCTCGGCGCCGACGATGCCACCACCCCGTCCGGCAACCTGATCGACAGCGACGTCACCGAAAAAGATGGTTACGTCCTCACCTCCCAAGCCTACGCCGAAATTGTCGGAACCGGATACCTTGTCGACGACGTCCAGACGAAGGAAGGCGGCAAGCTAATCCTCTACAATAAAGTGCGCGTCGGCAGTCTACCAGCAAACCCGAGCGCCACCATCGGTGGATCCGTCGTCCTGATCGACGAATCCAGCAAGGAAGAGGACGGATACACCGTATACAGCCGGTCATGGGCCGAAGGCGAGGGTCGGATCAGCATCAACGACGAAATCAAGAACGGCGGGAAGCTCCTCATCCGAACAATAGTGGGATTGGGATCTGCGGCCGACGCTCAAGCGACATATACATGGCTTGGCACTGAAGAGCGTGAACAAGACGGCTATACGATCTTCACCGACCGATTCGTCAAGGGGGTGGGGCGAATTTCCATCGATACTCAAACTCGCGAGCAGGGGGGGATCTCTCTCGTAACCGTCCGATATCTCGGAACGGACGACGGTAGCCTACCCGCTGGCGACCTGATCAAAACCGACACCGAGGAGCGGGACGGCTACGCGATCACCACCAAGGTCTACATCGACGCAGCCACCGGCACTGTTCAGCAAAGCGACGAGACTCGCAATGGCGGCAAGCTGCTCATCCGGCACATCAAGTCGTATGTCGGCATTCCTGCCACGCCATCTGGCTACACTCCCACCGAAACCCAATCAGTAGACCGCGACGGTTACATCGAATACAACTACACCTTTACCAAAGGCACCGGCCAGATCGACCAGGAGGACGACACCCTACGTGGTGGAAACGTTCTCGTTCGCCGGATCCGCCATTTGGTCGCGCCAGCCGCCGTAAACCCAATTGCGACTCCTTCCCTCTACACCAAAATCAAAGAGGGCTACGACGACCGCGACGGATACCGCATCTGGACCAGTCACTTCGTCAAAGGTAGCGGTCTCATTTCAACCCGAACGAGGCAAGGTCCGGTTGAGGGAACAACTGTCATGACGAATGTCGCACTTGGAACCGCAAGCGTCCCTACAGGAGCCCTTATTGAAAGTGAAGATTCCGAAGAGGATGGATATGTCGTCTACACCCGATCCGCCGTCCAAGGAACGATCACCGGGACGAAATACACCTATAAAGATCCGGTGAGCGTTACGGTTCCCGGCATCGTTACGCCGGGAACTCAAGCCGTGCCATCGGGAACGATCGCCGTCGCAGCTGTTCAGCCTCCTCGAACCAAGGAAGTCATGGCGACAGTTACCGTGGAGATCGTCACAACGCCCCCAGTCACCGGGACACCGGCCTACGACATCGGCGGCATCTCGTGTTCAGTATCCTTCATCAAAACCGATGAAATATACGTGGGAACCCAAGTGATCGGCGCGGGAACCCCCACCACGATATCCACCGACATCTACCGAAAGATTTCATCGCTTCGACAAGCCGAATATCGCGGTTGCTACCTTTCTGGCACGACCGCCACCGGCACCCAGACTTACGACACCGTAAACTCCGAGTCCGACACCTACACCAATACCATAACCACGAAGGCAATCGGGACCGGCTCAACCTCCGACACCAGTGCGACAAGTGGTATCCTACGACGAAATGCCCGCCCCGCATTCACCGCGCTCGACGGCACCACATACTACGAAGTTGCAACCTGGTCGATCTAATGAATACCGACGACCCATTCTACAAATATGCCCCCCGCGGTCAGCCTGACGTAAACCACGCGTCTGGACAGGATCCCACCGAGAAGGAAATCTATCCCCATCTCGCCTATCCAGGCTCCTCGCCGGCTGCACCCTCTGTAAACACGGCTAGAATTTATGACAGCGCTGTCACGGTTGCCGGAACTCTACCCACCTCAACCGAACTGGCAACGGCAGTGGCCGCAACATATGACGAGGACGACCTTCCGCAGTCTGGAGACATAGTCCAACTAACGGTAAGCACCGTCGTTAAATTCCGTGCCCAAATTTCAACCGACGACACCGGCACAGGAACCGTTTTTAACTTCAGTTTCATCGTCGACGATATAACCTACTACGCGATGCTCACCCAAGTAGGCCTCTATTAAATGGCACGCAGTTGGACTCACTTCACCAGCTATCTCAGCGCCGGCGACATCTTGTCAGCCGCCATGCGGAACGAGTTAATCGACCAAATCTTCGCAATCGCCGGCGACGTCGATGCTGACGAATGGGTCTCGACTTATTCGAGCTCGGCGAACGACGTAATCCGAAACTCACCAATCGCCACCGATGTTTTCATCACGAGCACGTCGCCGCTAGAATTTTCGTCGATGTCTTACGAAATTTTCTTTTTGGCGGGATTTTACGAGCACCCCGATTATTCCGTCGATGGGTCGATTTGGTTTTTCGATAACTCAACTGATTACTACGATTTTACCGACCACGGCGACGGCGACGGCGGCGGCGGCTACGAATATCATATCTATGCCGAAGCAAGTGACGACCTTTCGATCAATCGCTCGGACGCCGAGAATATTATGGAGGATGTTGGCTACGTTGAAGAGGGAGGCCAGCGAATGAATGATTTCCGGTATTGGAATTTGTTGAGGTATGCGATTACCCAACTAGACACCCCGCTTGATTTCTAGTCGCGAAGGCGAAGCAAAGGCCCGGAAACCGCCTTGCAACCCCGCCGCAAAGCCCCTAGCCCTGCCGCTTCGCCATCGCATGGTCCGTCGTTACGATCTTGCGCGTGTAGGTCCGGTATTCGGTCGCCATTCGCCGCATAATTTCGCGTTGCTCAGGAGTCAGGGAATCGTCCTCCAGCACCGCCGTCTCCAGTTCCTTCTGCCGCTCGCGCAACCGATCCGAGAAGTAACCCGTAAACGCATCGCACTCCGTCAGCTTCGTGATTTCCCGCAACCGTCTGTCTTTCCGATCGTTCAGTTCATCAACGTCCATTATTTGTTGACTCTTAGGACACCCCGATTTTAGGTCAACTTATTTGATGCAGGGTAGATCAGTGGTAGATCACTGGACTCATAACCCAGAAGTCGTCGGTTCGATTCCGTCCCCTGCTTCCAATTTATGCACTCGTAGCTCAAATGGTAGAGCGACGTTTTTGTATATCGTAGGTTGCGGGTTCGATTCCTGCCGGGTGCTCCAGTTTAGGAAGGTGAAGCAGTGGGGTAGGCCCGCGACTGGCTTTGAAACCCAGGTCTCGTTTAATCGGGTGGGGTTCGACTCCTCCTCCTTCCGCCAGTCTCCACTACAATCCAGAACCCCACAGATTATGAAAGATCGCAGCATAAAAGACCAAAAAACGCAGCCGGTTAACATCAACCCAGCGCCAGGAGACTCAATGGTGCCAGGCCATGCCTACACCGCCCTCAAGCAATGCTACGCCCGAGTGATCGCATCGCTCAAAATCAAACCCGAGCGCAAGTCCCTCGCCCAACTCACCGACGAAGCCGAGCACATCAGCAAAGCGGCATTTACGCTGTGCGACAGCACTGCCTCCACAATGGCCTACGTCGACGGCGCCATCGATGCCCTCAACTACGGCAAACCCGAGGACATCAAGCGCGCCAAATCTATGCTCGAAAGAGCCCGCCGAGACCTCGTTCTAAGCATGGAATCAGCTAACCACCTGCCGAAGGCTGATAAGATGAGTCCAACTGAGACGGAGCCGCCGAAGGCTTCGGACGAGTCACCATCTCCCTCTTAGGCTGCGGCCCCTTCCCACTGTTGATCGCCTGCTCGGGCGGCAACGGTGGCAAAGGCACAATCAGCTCGTCCACATTGATCTTCTGGTCGAGCGCCTTGATCATACCGCGGTAGTATTCGGCCACGTGCACCTGGACCAACGGATCCAGCATGTAAAACCGTTCAATGATTTCAGCAACCTGCGACATCTGCTGAAATTTCTGCTCTCCCTTGTAGCGCGTCATGAACATGGTCACATTCATATTCACATCGCTCACGTCAGCCGGGTCGATCGTCGCAGTAATCTGCTCTCGCCCCTCAAAGTAGCTGAATACCTCTGGCTTGTTCAGGTTAGCCAGAAGCACTAGAATCTCACTCTTGAGCACATCGGTAAGACCCGGCTCCAGGTCCGAAAGGAACGGCGCAAACAACTCCTCGCCGGCCTTCTCAATATTGCGGATCCCGGTCGCCAACTTCGCGGTATCCATGCCCAGAGCTGCCCCATCATTCGCATTCGTCACGCCCGACTCGTTCATCCCCATCTGCATGAAAAACTCGAGCATATCCTTGAGCGCCTCAAATTTTACGTCGTTCAGGTAAACAGACTGTAACACTTTGGTCACATCAACTCCCGGCACTGTCGTGTAGGACTGCCCCCAATTCAGGCAAAGGTTCGGATCGTCGCGCCCCTCTAGCACCTTCGAAGGATCCCAGAAATCAACTCGCCCTGCCTTCGATTGGCTCAGGTTCCACCGGTTCACCAGCAGATCCACGATCGTCTGGGTAGAGTCAAACATCTCCATGACGCCCTGCCCATACCAACGGTCGTCCACCTCGTTAACTCGCACCACCGCCACCGGCCGCAAGCCATCTGGTGACATATTCGCCACGTAATTATAATGCACAGGGAGCCGGTTCTTGCGATCAAGCAGCAGAACGATGTTCTCAAGTATGCCGTCCCCATTGGCATCATACCAAAGCATCACCTCGGCCATCTCCACGATAGGCTGACCGCCGCCGGAATATTCAGCATCGTCCTCCTCCTCCTCCTCGTCCCGATTACGAGCAGACCCACTCTTCGGCTCTGAGTTGTTATCGAGCATCGTCCGCATGGCGTCTACCGTGCGCTTCATCTGCTCGAAACGTTGGGTATCCGTGCCGCGGAATACCCCATGCTTTGCGTAAGTATCGACCAGATCCATGACTCTGCGGTCATACAAATGCGCGATGCAGTCCGCCTGCTGGAGATCAAAAGCATCGAGGGGAGCCAAGAAATCCTTGTAGTAGATTGGGAGCGATTCTGGACCCTCAAATATCACATGCCGCTTAGTTATTTTCTGATCGGTGTAAACCGGCGCCTCCGGTTCTTGCGTCACCCCATCACTACCCAACACCCGGAGCCCCGGAGTTTCCGTGTCGATCCAGTCCGCACGCTCCAAGATCATCTCCCCGTTAGCATCCAGGATAGCCTCACCCTCCGCGCCCACTAGAGCCTTGACCATCGTCTCATAGATTTGATCACGCGTCTGATAAGTGGTTTTGACCACGCACTCACCGAGTAGCATGGCACGCTTGACGATCCGCTCCTTGCCCCGTTTTGAACCTATCAGGTTCAGTTTCCACTTGGCATAACGATCGATCTGATCCGCCAACTCCCCATCCTCCATCCCCTCCGGCGTAGCATTAAACCAAGGATCGGTGGCAAAGAAATAGTTCTGAGCTCGAGCAATCATCTGACGGCAGATCCGGCGCGAGATCGGAACAACCAAGTTCGACTCCTCAAAGATATTCGGCGACGGCAATGAATACGGTCGCCAGTCCACCCGGTTCTCAAACAGTGCCTCAAAACGTGAACGTCGACCCATCCAGCTCTCGGCCGCGCCTTCTATTGAATTGGAGGAAACGCCCTCCCCCTTCCACCACTCGTCCTCAATGACGTCCGTGCGGCCCATCGCCTTTTCCATATCGTCGAGCCGGGTCATCGCATGATCCACCAGCGCAAGCTCCTGATCATAGGTGAGCTGAAGCACGGACGGGAAAGCAACGCGTGGCGTAAGTTGTCCAGTTGTGCTATCAACATGCGGGGGAGCCTCCACCCCGCTGATGCGATCCTGTAAAACTTCGAGTTGTCCGTGTTCTGCCATGATTTGTTCTCTCCCGTTAAACGTTGATTTTCAATCAATTTTGATCAGCAAAGCGATCCGCGCTAGTTCCAAAAAACATATCCCGGCGCACATTGGCTCGAGCTAAGGTAAATGCCCTACGAATTTTCTCCACATCCTGGGAGGTAGGACGGCTGACATTAAGCGAGACAGATTGCAGCAAACGAGCCGCCATCTTCCCTGAGCGTCGGCTATATTCCTCCAGCACCTTGCCGGACAAAGTGCGACGCTCCCCATTCACCGTGATAGATTTCTGCAGGTTGGATGGTGCCCACGACTGCGGATCGTCCGCCGTTTGCCGATAATTCAGCAAAAGCTGATCCACTCGATTCAACTCGGGGATTTTGCCCACCTCGATCGGCACCAGCATGCGCCATAACGACCCTCCTCGACGTTCAACCTCCTCGCCATACGGGTCGATTTTTGGAGACCCGGCCGGCCCATAGACATTCTGGACCACCTCGGCAAATAGTCCATGCTCCCGCTCGCGATAGACACCATCAAGCTGTCGAACTGGTTGACGAAAAAGGTTTGGTATCAGCGTCGATAACTGGGACGCAACAAAGCTCGTAAACCGAGACTCTCCTGACATGGCGCCTGCAAGGTCCGACCAACCCCGCAGAAAAGTCTTGGAATCCACCGAGTCACCCAAAGCAGACATGAACGCCCCAAACGACTCAAACCCAGACTCACCTGACTTCAAACGAGAGAGCATATCCACCCCAAGCCCCAGCATCGTCGCTAAAGGCTCAATCCGCGAATAACTGACCTGTGCGCCACCAAATCGAATGGCGTAAGGTGCCAGACCCACTCGTCGGTCGAGATTGCGCTGGGAAATCCGATCGCTCGGCAAAGACCCAGTGATCAAAAACTGCTTGTCCTCATCGTCGTCGTCTCCGGCTGCAGCCCCATAAAGTAAACCGGCCATCGACCAAGCAAGCACCTGCTCTACCGTGTGCTTGATCAGCAGAGGAGTCGGGTAGCTGACCGCCACTGGTCGCCCATCCTTGATGCGGTAAAGCCCAGCACTGCCTATCCTAGCAGCGAAAGCCACCGCGCCAACCGGCGACTGACGGATACCCTGCTGGAAGATGTTCCACGGCGTCCGAATAAACGGCATCACAAACCGCAAAGGCTTGATCCCACCCGGAACCTCCAACTCCCGCGCCTTCGACAGGTAGGTCATCCATTTACCCATCCGCGTCCCATCATGATCATCCTGAAAGGTCAACTCGTTCGCAAGCAGCAGCGCCTTACGCCAAGACTCCGACCCCGGCGTATCAATCTCCGCCTCAATAAACGAAACCAATGCCGCCCCCTTCTTTTTTGATGACTTACCCAAGCGGTATGCTTCCGCAGCCACGTGCGTCCGAGCGATCGCCGCCTTAAAGAACGCATCCGTCGCCATCAACAGCCGGCCAGGAAGACGCACAACCCGACCAGTCTTGCCCGGAATCGCCGCCTTGATCCCGCCTGCCTTATCGAAAACAGGGTTAATCTCAAGCTGACTATTCAGAATCGAACTGGTGTAAATATTCTGCTCGGTTGCCCACGTATTCACCGCAGCAGCCCATGCCCCGGCTAACGACTTATTCATCCCCTTGAGCATCCACTTAAACTCGCCGAGCTGTGGCGCCGTTGGATCCTTGACTGCCGCGTTAAGAATCGCCTCGCCCATGCGCTTCACCCCCATGTCCCAAACCGTGTTAAACGAGTTACCGACGAAATTTGCACCCTGCGTCAAAGGACCGGACAAAATCGAATTGATCCAAAACTCAAACAGCATATCGAACGCGCCGCTGTCAGCTATCTGAATCGTTCTCGCGACCTGGGCCACCTGTGCCGGATCCGAAATATCGAACACCGGTGGAGCCATATCAGCATCCTCACCGAGCCCGAGCTGCGTGTTTCCAAAGTCGTCGGGACGTTGCCCATCAGCACCAGCAGGAAACTCGACGCTCCCCGGCTTTGCGTTGGCCGGAAACGGTGTCGCTTTGCGTTTAGGCTTTGCATTGCTTCTGCGCCGACGCTTTGCCTGCGCCTTTTCGGTCCGAATCACTGCCTCCTTGTTCTCGATCAGCCCCATCCGTGAGAGCATCAAATCGATTCTCTTCTGGCGCTCCGCTGCCGATAGCCCCCCAGACGTGCCAGATTTCAGGTCAGCCCGAGCAGAACCCAGCGTCGCAGCATCGAGCTTGTCCGGATCCAAAGCAGCGTCGCCGAGCGTTTCCAATCTTGCACGAGTAGCCGCAATAATCTCAGAGCGAACCTTGACCACCGCAGATACATTCTGATCCGTGCGACGGGCGACATCGGAATCCGACCAACCCCGTCGAATCAGGCCGACAACCCGTTTCTTTTTCGCATCGTAGCCGGCCTTGTTCATCGCCGAATCAACCAACTTGTTTCCACGCAGCTTCAAATACGCCTCACCATTGAAAATGTGATCGAGCGTGATACCCATCTTACGGAACGCCGCCTCAACCTTAGCCATGCGACCATCAACCGCCTTCTTAGCGATCTCCTGCTGGCTGGAACGTTGCATCGCTTCACCCAACTTCAGCCGCATATTGGCCAAGGTCTTATCCTGCCCAGGAGTGCCCGGTGCACCAACCACGGTCCCGAGCTTCGCAGCCTCCAGATCCGCAATCTTGTTGCGCAGACGATCGACCTCTCGCGCTTTGGCGGACGCCGACCACGAGTCAGAAAGGTTTTTGCGAACCGATGCCTTCGGTAGAAACAGCGACGACGCGATGAACTCCGAAAACCGTTCCTCGGGAGTTTTGTGGGGATCACGACGAGCAGCCAATGCTCGCCCCTGTTCGGTTCCAGTCACCCGATACGCGAGCACCACCGCCTGCGCGTCCTTCATCTTCTGGGCATCGCCACTCGATACAGCGTCCTGAACCAAGTCGTTGACGATCATCTGAGCCGCACGAGTCTGCACCGGATCATCGAACCCACGGCCATCGTTGGCGCGATCGATCAACTCCCTAACGTAGCCCACCCGGTCCTTGTCTAGCCGCTCCTGTGCCGCTTTGTCCCACATTTCGACCGTTTCACGCTCACGTCCAGGTTTCATGGCCTCGTCAACTGCGTCGACTACGCTACGAGATTCAGAATCCTCCGCAGGATTTGCCAAGTCAGGACGTCCCTGGATTTTGCGGCCATTCTGCTCAAAGTTCTGATTTGCGACAATCTCCTTAACCGAGGAGGGAACCCGCCGACGTAACGCCGCAAGCCCCTCCGTTACCGCCGCCTGATCGTCCACCGATTCACGCGAGGAATTAGTCTCTACTCGCTCACTACCGGATCGCTTTGTTTTAGACTCAGGTGCGTCTTGTCGTGGCGTTTCCGAAGATCGATCGGCCACTGGCTGGGCGGTTTGCTGTTTAGGATTTCGTTCTCCCCGTCGCTCAGCGGCAGGTTCTTCTCCTGAAACGCGCCCTTCGTCACTGACCGGTTCGACTTCCGCCACGCTTCGTCCCTCGACTTCTTGTCGGGTTTTGCCTTCGAGATCATAGAGTTGTCCTGATTGCGGATCATAATTGAAAGCCACCAGCTCGAGTGCTCCCGATCCTCTGGTTTCCTTTAGAACCGTGAACCCAAGCCGGCGCAGTTGCAAGACGGTTCCTCCGTCCCAGTTATTTGTGATGAGCAGCTTGGCTCCCTTCTTCCAGGCGTCGAATACCGGACCATTGATGAGACCTTGAAACGCCTCTCGACTAGTCTGAGCCTCCAACGGAGTGGCGTAGTTGCTGGAATCCCCAGAATAGCCCGGATCCAGCATGAAAAACGTATCAGGACCGGCCCGATCGGCCAGCTTCTCGTATCCGTCTCCTTGCTCCACCTGGGTCTCGGCCATGTTCTGCGAGTATTGCCGTAACAGATTCGCGTAGGTTTCGCCCTTCCGGTATTGGGCCCGAACTCCACGCTTCGTGATTAATGGTTTCAGCGAACCATCCTTCTTTGCAAACTCCAGCTCTACCGGTTTACCCAAATCCGTGATGTTCTGAAGCGCCAGATACAGGCCGGCCACCTCCGCCGTTTGGGGCATAGCAATCGGCGCAGTCTTGACCAGTTGCGAAGCATTCTCCGGCAAAAGCGGTATGAGCACTTCTCGAGCAGCAGCATCAATCTTGCGAACCAACTCCTGCAGGCGTTCGTTCTCTGGACGACCATCAGCAGACGTCTCAGCGTCCAATTGGTCAAATACATCCACCCACCGCTCCTGAGCCTTGATCACCCCCTCCACGTCGCTCTTAATTGCGGCAAAGGTCGCAGCACGTAGCCCATTCCACTCGTTGTGGACCTTGGCAACCCCGCGATACCCTAACCGATTGAGCACATTGCCGTAGAACCCGGCACCAGCCATCATGTCACCTACCAGATTCACCCCCTCGGCACCCGATAGGATCACCCCTGCCAGCTTCCCGCTGATCGCCGACTTGTTGCCCAAAAACGGGAAAAGTAGGGTATTTTTTAGCTTGGCCTTTTGCACCGGAGTCACCTCGGGAACCACAACATTGTCGCCCTTACCCTCCATTTCGTCTTTATCAAAAAGTTCCGACCGCCCACTCTTCAGCTTCTCGGGCCGAATGTAGATTACTGGATCGATAAACTGAATCTTGCCGAAATTATCGATCACCACGTTCTCGTCGTGCAGATCCTCGACCAAAACCTCACCGCGTCGGTAATTGTCGGCATTAATCCGACGGAACCCCTCAAGCTCCATAGCCTCCTCGGTCTCTGCTCGGGTCGCCCCACGACGAACGATGACATACGCCTGCGAAAGCACTGGGGCAATCAAGCCCTCCGAGGTTTCGGTGAACCCCAATAGCCTCGGCCCTGTCTCCTCGAAAAGCAGATTGTGAATCTGAACCCGATCAAAGAATTCGTCATAGCCCAGATGAAAAGGCAGCACCGTCGCGCCACCAAAACTATCATCGACAAAGTTGCGCTTAGTTACGGTCAGGCCATCCGTCCCCATAATGACTTGATGCTCCTCCCCGCCTACCTCCCCGCCTTCTTTCCACTGCTTCTCGAACTGGTCCGAATCAATCATCGCACCATTCTCCTGCGCCCACTTTCGGAGCGCATCAGACTGGCGGTTTTTTACTTTTTGGGTTTCGCTGGGCGTTTGCCGGCCAGCATCTCGGACTGCCGAAGTAGATCCGCTGGCAACGCGGGACGCTTCTGCAGCAACTTCTGCTGAAGATCCATCGAACGGATCGCCAAACGACTGCGTTCTTTTCCGGCCTTTGTCTTTTGAAACGACATCTTCATCCGTAGACTTTACACCACGCGTCAAGTCTGTGCCCGCAGCCACGCGTAACTGCTCGGCTTCAATTTGCTGACCCAAAGGATTCCTCGGAACAGATCGACCGCTGAACAGTAAATCCGGGTCCGGCGTGCCCAGACTCAGCGCATATCCAAATGCCTCCTCCCGCTTCGGAAAGTGAACGTGATTGACCGCCCGCATCGACGAACCGACCTTTTTATCGTCACTCCCCTCAAAGAGAATCCAGGTCACCCGCCAAGGATGCTCGCCCTCCCTCGAATTACGAGAAGTAAACAGAGCATTATTAGGGCGTCCACCAGCCTGAAATGCCACCACATCAGGGACTTCCTTTGCCCACTGCAAAACCTGCCGCTCCCAAGCCGCACGGTCACTGAGTCTAAGCAAATCATCTGGCACTGGGGGATACGATGCCTTGCCCGATCGAAGGATATCCGCGCTTACTCCGCGACCATCTAGGATCTTGCGGAGCTGCTTCATCGCGATCTGCAAATTGTAGTGCGCCGATTGAACGCTATTAAGGCCCAATGCCTCCTGCACATCACTCAACTGTCCGTCCTTCATGTAGACCCGCAGCGCAGTCGCTCGCTTGTAGTCCATAATCGCCAACGCTTCGTTGACAATCTGCGCAGCCGTCGTTTGACGTTCCTGCTCCCCCACCTCGGTCGCCACATCCGAACCACTCTCCAGCGTGTCTAGGATTGTGCCGCCACCGCCATCGTTTGAGTCATCAGAAGAAAAGCTCTCGCCGGACGCACCTCCAGCGCCAGCATCCGTCGAGACCTCAAGAGACACTCGTTTGACGTTCGTAGCAAACATCGTGCTAAGGCGCCGCCGCATCAGGTTGCCGGCAAACTGCCAAAAGGAACGAGCAGTCCCCTCCTTACCCACTCCATAGTCGGCAAACTTCTTATTGCCCTCTTTTTGAGTGAAAGCAGAAACACCGCTCGCAGCCTCCCAGAGTAACAGACGAGCCTGCTGCATCAGATCCTCAAGTCCCACGCCCGGAGTGTTGTTGAACCGCGTCGCAGCCATGCGCTCGGCAGCAGGGCGATACTTCTCGAACAGTTGCTCCGGCGCCAGATCAACATCCGAACCAAACCTCAACTCATGCTTGCGCACCTTGTCTTGGGTAGGTACGGGAACCGCACGAACAGCACTGGCCTCTGTTTCGGGGTTCTCCTCAGTCTTGGCATCTTCGGCAACATTTTCTAATTTGTCGTTTTCAGAAGCCTTCGTCGGCGATTTGGCACGCTCGGCAATGCTCTTTGCGGCTGCGATCGCGCCGGAATGCCCTCGCATCTCCGGGATTTCCTTTGCCATCAAGCTCAGAACACCTCCCGCGGAATTCGCGACAGCAGGAGGAAGATTGTCCGCGTAGATTTTCGCCTCGTCGTTAAGACCCAACTGACCAAAAAAGTCCAAGGTATCGTCCGACCCAGAACGGCCTGATTTGATTATACTTGGATTATTTACGTCAAAATTGCCGTTGTTGCCCGTGGCGCTTTTTATCTGATTCGAGCTAAAAACGATAATCTCATACCCTCCATCTACAATGATCCCATCGTAGCCCTCGGCTTGGAACTTCGCCACATCCGCCTTAGCCAAGCGCTCCTTTGCCTTCCAATCGTTATTCTTAAAACCATCATACCGAACGTAAAACTCATGCAGTTCGAAACGTTTGGGATTTTCGACCCTCAAAAAAGCCGCGACGGTGCGCGCATCGCCCCGCTTCACCCCAGAAGACGTCTTCGCGTATTGATTAGCTACGTTCTCCCGATTTGTGAAAAACGAACCCATCACGCGGGAAGGGTGGCCGTGTATCCGCTCCATCTCTGATCGCACCGTATCAAACACCTCAAAATCCGCCCCAGTGCCATGATAAACCACAATGGGCGCACCATTCGCATCCACCACCTTCGACTTACCAAACCACCGCTTAAACGCCGGCGTTTCCGTCTGCTCAGAACGTCCGGATTTCAAAATACTCGGATCGTTCGCGTCAAACGTGCCTCGGTTTCCGATCGCTGACTTGATCTGAGTCTGATCAAAGGCGATAAAGGAATCCTCCTGATTCCCCATCAAAAACCGTCTGTGTGCAGTCTGCGCATCCTCCAAATCTTTAAACTCCTGAGTCGCCTGAACCTCATCTGGGACGTAATAAAACGGCACCTTTTTACCCATTAACTCAGCCACCTTTTCTTTAGCGTCCACCAAAGCCTTGCGAGTAACACCTGCACCGCCGGATTCGCCTTCATTTTTATAGACAACCCCGTCGTGTCCTTCGCCCTTCAGGAACCGAATCACATCTGCCTCTGTTTTCACTCCAAATGCCCGGACCGTCTTATCCCCAAACAATCGGTCCAACTGGTCCTCAAGACCCGAATCTAAGTCCCAAGATCCGTAGTCTTCTAGCCGCACAGGGTTCTTGATATTCAGATAAACAGGAAGCACGCGTGTGCCCTTTTCCCTGATTCTTCCAGAAGAGATTACGCTGTCGAGTCGGTCTGTCGCTTGACCTGCCGTCCCAAAGTGCATCCCAAACCCGTCACCCGACCTGAAGACGCTAAAGTTCTCGTCCGCCCCAGTGCCGTGATAAACAACACGCGGCGCACCATTCGCATCCACCACGCTCGACTTGCCAAACCACCGCTTAAACGCCGGCGTTTCCGTCTGCTCAGACCGGCCACTCTTCAAAACCGCACCAATACGACGGGCACTCAGGCTACGAGCCGATGCCAGAATCTCATCCGCGCCCATTTCGGTGGCCTGCTTCCAAATCTGCGCGGGAGTTGCCGGTTCAATCGCAAACATCGCCTCCTGCTTCGGGTCGCCCTGCCCGTATACGAGCGTCACGTAATTATTCAGCACTTCGGCAATCTTCCCACCCTTGCGCCGGTTCTCGACCAACCACTGAAGCATCGCCTCCTGAAGCTCAGACCGTTCGGAAATGGCCCCAAGCTCCTGCTGATTGACCAATGCATCGAGCGCTGCCTCCACGGACTGGCTGGAAGGCTTGTCCCGCAGCGTTTGAGCAATGTCCTGCACTGCTCGCGCAATGTCAGCCGAGATCCCGATCGGATGCAGCGCACCGTCTTCGATCGCGGTATTCATGGCCGCAACCTTCGGTGCCACCTTCATCATGGCGCCGATCAGACCACGAACACCGGCATCGTCCTCATTGACCAGCCGACCAAATGCAGCCGCCCCCTCCGGGGATCCAGAGTAAGCCTTGGCAAACATCGCAGCCTCGATGCGCCGATTCAGGTCCGTATCGCTTATATTCGCCGAAGTGTCCTTGATTACCGAGGAGACGAACTCCTGCCGGAATGGAAGATTGCGACCCGCCGAAATGTCAAAATCAGGGTTGTAGAACGAAATCACCTCGGGACTCAAACGGTCCGAATCCTGCCGAGCCTGCTCAACTGTGTTCGTCGCAGCGCCGGCAAACTGGTTTGAATCCTCCGAGGCTTCCCGCAAGTCCTCAACCGGCATCGATGTGATTGCAACACGGACAAGAACCGGATTCTCAACCAAGTCGACGACCTCCGCCGAAATGCCCTTACTCCGTGCCACCGCGCCCAAGTCCTCCTGGAACTTACCCGCGACATCAGACAGACTCGAATCGTCATACATCAGGCTCTTCCCATTGGCCCGACCATTGCCCATCACCGTCACCGCTTGCCCGGAAACGAACGCCACGATCGGCAGACCCTGCGCGGTCGTCCCGGCCAGCATCTCCTCGTCCATGTTCGGATTTGCGGCAATCTGGCGCTGCTGAGAAACGTAAATATCACCGGCACGATCCCGTGGCTGCAGCGCATCCGGGTAGCCGTTGCGCACGATCCCGTCAGGAGTGTGCGACGATGGAAACTGATCCGCACCAGAGAGCACGTTGACCGTCCAAAAGTTCTTTCCCTTGTGGGTCACCTTTTCGAGTCGACCAATCTGCTCGGGCGAAACCCCTAACTCGCCAGCCAAGGCTGCAACGCTTGCAACGTCCAGTGATCCATTGGCATCAGTCGTAAGTTGTGCACGCGGTCCGGTCGCACCCTCTGCGGCACCACCAAATGACTGATCGCCTGCAGCTTCGACGCTACGAGCGCCACCCTCGGTGTCCGAACTCGGGAACTCCTTGACTCCGGCCAAAACAGCCTCGATCGGCGCATCCAAACGGATAACCCGGATCGTTTCGTCTGGGGACACGTTAACCTTCGAGAGCCACTGGTGATGCCCATCGACCACATGCCCATCACTCGAAACCAGAATTGCACGGTCGCCACCCTTGAAGCCCTCGGCCTTCTTTACCTTTGCCGGCGAGAACTCCGCCTGCGTAGGTTTCAGCGAACCGGGTAGAATATTATCCTCTGCGCTTTCGATACCTCGTGCTTTCAGGAATTGAACCAACGCTCCCCGGTTCTCGGCCTTAACCTGGGGCATATCCGAGCGAGGAATCCCCAGAGTGCCACTGTCGGCAGCAAAAGCAGACCACAGCCGGTTGACCTTTTCTCCGGTCAATGCCTCGGAGTTAGAAGGTTCCGCAGCCGCCAAACCGCTGTCCTGATCCGATACCCCTAACGAATCTGGCTCTCTGTTATCCGGCGACTGCGAAGTGGTGTCGGGAGCGGCCGTAGCCGTATCTCCAGCTTCTGCTGATGTGGTATCAGATGATACTGGTGCGGTTTCCCCCGGATCGCTTGGAGTGCTTCCTGCACCTTGGTCTGGGTTTCCGTTGCCATCACGTTCTTGATACCGACCATACAGCACGCTGTCAGTCCCATTTATCTGCTCGAGCTGTGCACCGATCTCGTCGGCGATCAGCTTCATATCGCCCATGCCTTCGGAATCCCCGGTTGCAGAGTCCATGATCCACGACCGCAAGGCAGTCAGGGCATCACGAATGAACGAAATCAGTTTTTCAGAGGCACGCTCCTCCGAGAGTTGTCCGTTGATGACCAATCGGCCATCCTGCCGGACCTGCATTCGACCCTGAACGAGCATCCGCACCGCTTCATGCGCCATTGCCCGATCACTCACCGGACCCGACGCGCCAGGCTCATAGATGCGCTTGAAAGTGTAGCGTTCTTGGCTGGATAGAGAATCCCATGCCTCGGTAGCGTTCCACCGGCCCGCCTCCTCCATCCGCTGTGAAATGATGTGGGCCCCCTCTTCCACCGCCAAAGCAACCATGCGATCGGGATCCAAAATAGCCTGATCGTTGCCCTCTGCCACGATATCCCCGATGGAGACGAGCAACGTGCCATCCGAATCCACCGCAAGGCCACCAGACCCCAACTCCTCCTGCACAACTCGCATCGATGGGAAGGTGGCGCCCAATGTCCCAAGCGCCTTATTAACGTTCTCCGCTGCACGACGTGCGACAGTTAGCTTCTGTTCCGGCGTTCCGCCCTTCGAAACACGATTAACCGCCTCGAGGAACTGACCGGGAGGTATCGCCTCCACCTTCTGTGTTTCACGTGGAACAGCAGTCTCCGTTGATTTTTCAGAAACTTCTGGTTGAGCGGCTTGCTCAGATTGAGTGCCCTGCTCCTTGGCGCGAGCGATCAACTGCGAAACCTCCGCCTCGGTGCGTGGCATCAACGACTCAGCAGACGAAACCCCCTCGATCATCCAAGCCCGAGCCTTGTCGGTGATCACTTGAAAACCCTCCTCGTCTTTGACCATTTCGGTCCCGATCCGTTCCCCCACGACCGTGAGAGCCGCTTGTTCAGCTTCCGGCAGTTGGTTAACGTTTAACCCGTTAGCAATTCGAAGTAATCCCCGAGCAGCATCCCGATTAGAATCCTTAAGCTTCGCCGTCTCGGTTTCCACCTGCACCGGGTCAGATTCTGGGTCAAACTGAGGATCAAAATCCTGCATCGCCTCCACCTGATCCACTGCTTGCCGATTGACCTCCAACCAGCCTGAAAGTTTCGCCAACTCCTGTGCCGCAGTCTCGTCCTGCCCACCAGCTGCGTCGTATTCGGCGAGAAACGCCTTCACCTTGTCCGCACCACCGACCAGTTCGATCGCCGCCCGAGATCCAGGATCATCGATCATTGAAAGCACCTTCGCCCGGTTTACGGGAGCAGACTCCACCGCAATACCCGCCTCGGTCTTTGGCCCAGCTGCGATCAACGCACCACCACCACCGAGACCACCGCCGACAACCACAGCCTGCCCGACCGCTTCGCCCACGCCCTCGCTCAATTTGCGATCAGGATCGATACGCTGAACCTGAGAGTTTAACCCAACCCGCCCCAACCCTTCCTCGGCAGCTTCACTGAGCGCCTCAGTTGCCGCGGTAACACCCGCACCAGCGAGCCGGCCAGCAACTCCGGCCGCGCCAGCCTTGCCAGCCAAAACCTTCTCCAATGTCCCAAGCCCCGGAATCATCTGCGGGACACCCTGCGCCAGCATCGAAACACCAAATGCGATCGCACCCGAGCGGCGACCAATTGAGAGAGCCAAAGCCAGCTTTGCATCCTCGATCGACTCGCCAGACTCAACCGCAGCAGCAATCTCCGGCAGACCCATTGCGGCCTCGTCGCTCATTTCATGCAACGCCACCACCGCCTCGTCGTAGCCATCGCCGCCCACATCACCACCCTGCAGGGCCGCACCCACGCCGACCTGCGAGCCAACCGCCACAGCCGCAGCTAGACGCTTGGATGCCTTACCCGCTGCCGTCTTTAGTAAAAGTTTAGTCGCCGCCTTACCCGTAAGAGCCGCAGCACCACCAGCACCCGCCAGATTTGGCAACTGTTCAGCCAAGGCATTCGTAAACAGTTCAGGACTCGCCACGGTGGACTTAACATAGGCCAAAGCCTTCCCAAACCACCCATCGACCGAATCAATCGCATCCTTTCGCTCCGCCTCCCCCTTCTTTAAACCTGCTGAGACCTTCGCCCCCCAGTAGTCCATGCCGTGATCACCAAACTCGCTAACCACGTTGTCCATGTTGCCGGTAGTCAGCCCGTAAAGGTCGCCGGCCATCTTCAAAAGAGCATTGGACCCACGACCAAACGAAGCAACCAGATCACCAGCTCGACGACCAACCTCCCCAGTAAATGTTGGATCCTTCTCTGGCTGTGCGGCCGGTTTACCCTGCTTCACCGGAGCCTCGAAAGATTCGGGCACCCCGGCAACTTCCGCCGCCCTGCCATTAGCAATGACGGTATCCGCCACCTTAAAACCATAGTCCTGCTGGATCCGATCAATCTCCTTCAGAATAGGGTCATCCTTCGCAGACCGGCCCAACTTCTTCAAAACCGCCAGACGCTCGCCGCGCAAATCGGCATAATCCTCCAGCTTCGACTCGGCCACCCACACATCGCGCTCACTCTTCAGAGCCTCCATGCGTGCAGCACTGGCGCCAATACCCACCGCACCAGTTGACCAAGCAGACTCCAACTCACCGATCCCAGAAGTAATCTCCGTTGATTCGCTGTCAATTTTTTCGACCTGGGCCTGTAATCTCTTCGCCTCTGGGCTTAACCCCCTTGAAAACATCCCACCATCCGACCATTTACCCTGAGCTTTTAATTCCTGCTCTTGCTCACCCAGAGCCATGCGTTCCGCCCCCAACTGACTGATCCGCCCCTGTGCGTCTGCGATTTTCACATCGCTGGTTTCCTTTTCCTGATCAAGCAGCATGATCTGCCTATTGAGGGGAGCCAAAGCCGCCTTCTGAGCGTCACCTCGCCACGCTTTCCGGGCTTTTCGCGCCGAAATTGCGACGTCCGGATTTTTGGAACCGATTAAATCATCAACATGCCCAGCGTTTTCCTGCCCAGACTCTCCAAAATCATAGTAAAGATTCGGATCCTCCGCGTCTGCACCACGAACCATCGGAACCGCCTTGTGCTCTGTCTTGCCGCTCGTGCTCCGACGCCCCAGCGCCCACGAACCATCCTCGCGCTTGGTTTTCTTCCAATCGCCAGTCTTGTAGACCACTCCACCAGCCTCGTCACGATTCGGCCGCAGGATACCATCCTCACCCTTATAAAAATCAATTCCCTTCTGCCGAAACTGATCCTCCAGCTTCGCCATATTCGCGGTTTTGGTCGCCTTGGCTCGATCCGCCTCGCGCCGAACCCTTGCCGGATTACCAGCCGGCAAATCGTTTACCTTGTAACCACGCTGGCTAAAATCGCTGATATTCTCGCCAACCGGCTTCCTTGTTCCTCTTCCCGCGAACATACTAGGAGCACCACCACCAAGACGGTTCTCATCTTCTAATTGATCGTTTAAAGGCATAATCTGATTTTAGCGACTCGCGCCGCCTGAAGGTTGCGTAGTGAAGGCGTCCTTCTGTTGCTGCAGACCGAGTAGTTCTAACCTTAATTTCTTCAAGAGAGGATCGGTGCGCCCATTCGAAAAGTATGACCCACGGCTTTTCTCCCGTGCATTAATTCTTTCCCGCAAATCTGACATTTTAAAGTCCACCGATTCCGGCGTAACGTTCTCGGTTAACGGCTCCGGTCCAGACTTCATAAAGCTATCAGCAATCCCAGAAATTAACCGGTTTGTTGCGCCACCACCCGGACCACCCAGAGGATGTCCTGTGCCGGCAAATCCACCGCTGGGTGCCTTTGGCACAAACTCACTAGACGGCCCACCCTCCATCCTTTGAAAAGGAGACGGGCGCATCGATTGCGGCGAACGAAACGCCGAGTTCGACTCCGCCTCATCCATTGGGACCGGCGTCACCGGCGAAGCCTTCTGAACAAACGGATCACTTGGGCTTGAAAAAACAGAACCGCCCTCCGCAGACATAAACGGACTCGTTGGCTGCAAAGATGGCCCCGGTTCAGACGCTTTAGTAGGCGCAACCGGCTGTGCAGACTCAACAGGCGCGGCAGGCGGCGCGGCAGGACCAGAAGAAACACCAGATGGTCCCTTTGTCACCGTCTCACCATTGCGATCCTCGTATTGAACCGTCCCCTTGGGTAAAGAACTCCCACGCTCTACGCTCGCGCCCCTGTCTTTCTCCGCCTGGGTCAGTTGCATCGGAGTCCTAAGCACTTCAAACCCACGGCGATCCCCCGAAGCAAACCTTTCAAACGCCATGCGTCCACGCGCCATGTCCTGGCTGAACCTTTGCGGAGCCGGAGCCGCCGCAGATTGACTACCACCCACTGGATCAACAAATAATGCACCCTTAACCGCACCTCCCGCTTTTGCGGCCTGCTCCTCAGTATGCTTGCGCCGAGCCAGCGCTTGGACATCACCCGCGCTCAAAGCGTAACCACCAGCAGAACGCATATTAGCCTGCGCAAGGTCACCCCTCGGAGGATCAAGCACCGGACCTCCAAGCGGATCAGCCTGACGCCGCGCTTGAAAAGATGGTGCTCGTTCTACAATATCCGTCGACGCTCGTGCTGGAGACATTACTGCAGCCTGTTTCCTTTTTTGTTCTTCTTCTTCTTCTTGCTGAGAGAGGCGAGGCAAAGGGATCATGGCGGGAGATTTCGAGTTGTTCCGGTTTTATCGTGCCGGACATCCGCCTCGGGCCACGCGTATATTTAACCAATTACCACGACTACGTTGCTCTCGTGTCAACGTTGCACATAGCACAACTAGGAATACTGCGCCCGCCCATGCCGGCCATTTTCGCTACCTTTAGCCATATCCAGATCAGGAGGAAGCCGTCGAGCTTCCACGAGCTTGCTGTATTCGGTGGCGCTGTTGATGCAGGACAAGCCGATCGCCAGACTCAAAACATCATCATCATGGTGGCCCTCTTCCGCCTCACTTCGCCCCGAATCTTTCACGATAAAAGACTCACACTCAGAGATTGCCTGATCGTCCCAAATATCAAACCCCTCACCATCGCGGCCATGTTCTCGAATTGCGCGTGCCAGTGTCTCGATCGCCATCTCGCGCGTGCCACCATTTGACGAAGACCCGGTAGTCTTCCAGCCCAGCTGGCCGGTCACGCGACCCTCGCGCTGGTTGTAAACCTGACGCTCGTAGATCATGGCACCGCGCAGCTTCAGCAACTCGACCAAACCGCGATCCGCATTGATTTCCGGCACGATCATACAGCCCCCGATTCCGCCGTAGTAAACAGCCAATCGCCAAACCTGCTCTTCCAAAATGTCCACATCCCACCGACACGGCGGACGCAACCGAGCCACCACCGCAGGAGGAACCCAACCACGGCCATGCTCGAAATATCCCTGTCGAAGCACAAAAACACCGTGGCAATCCGGGTCCATTCCCGTCACCTGACTCGCCCCGGTCATCGTATCGGCACAAATAAGATAACGCCGGCCAACCCGAGGCTCTTCATAGCGGTAAAGCATCGCTTCCTCCCGACTCACTTCTCGCCAGACCGGACGCATGACTGCCGGATCCTGCACCTCGAGGACACCAGGACGCGGAGTTTTAACCCGCTTGCGTTGATAATTCAACCCGGCCGCGTTAAAACGACGTCGACCAGAACGAAGGAACGCCTTCTCCCACGACTCCGGGTAATCCTGATTGAACACCTCAACGTCCTTGTCGCACTCGTTATCGATCGACCAACGGCGCCAAGACAACTGCTCCCACGCGGTAAACGGTCCCGTTTTCTTGCCACCTGGCCCCATGATCGAATCCGAGCAACTCTTACCGATACGCATCACGCCCTTCTCGTCCCGATACCCGAACTCGTTCAATAAATCCTTCTCGCCGCGGTAACGCTCATCCTCGTCCAGTGTGTCCTCAATCGCCAGTTGCGCCTTAATCTTCAGCTTCGTCGCCGAGTCGTGAAACTCGAACCACGGTGCGAACACCCGCACAAAGTCACCCGGAGACAGCTCGCCACCGGCAAGGAACTCGTCGGCGTCCATTCCAAGCAACCATCTGTCGTAAAAGTCACCTGATGCCCCCTTAGCCGTGGTCTCGAGGATGGCAAGCGTTCCGGCCAATGGGGGAACACACTTCAGCAGTCCCGCCATCACCTTCTTCGCGTCCTTCACTCCCTCACTAGCCCAACGAGCCACCTCAGTGCCCAGCAACGTCTGGAACGTCCCCGAACGGCCCGCCTCTCCATCACCCGCGGTCTCTTGAATCAACCGGCTCCCGTTAGACCATCGGCCAACCTCTGTATTGATCTCTCCCTCATTCCCCCAAGGGAAGGTGTCGAGCGTCTGATAATTGCGCATAATATCAAGCGCGTTCTGAGTCTGCGAATACTGAGCTCCGATCACACAGGCCGAGGTTCGCCGCTTCCGTAAATCGTGGTAAATCTCCGCCGCCGAATAAGTCGTGCTCCCCTTCTGCCGTGGTTTCAGCGTGAGGATCCGACACGGTAGCTCGCGCGAATGACACTCACGCCGCACGTCCGCGATCTTCGCCTGCAAGTAGTTTGCCACCGGTTCCGCCACCTCGCCTGCCTTGTTCACAATCCGGCCAAATGCCTCCCACCACGCTGCGGTATCCTCGCGAAATATCTGCTGAAGTAGCGCCTCTTCGTTTTCTGCCATTCGTTGTTTATCTTTCAGTGTTGATTCTGAATCAACTTTTTACTTGCCGACCTAGACCCATCCTTACATCGGTAAAAGCGCGATCGACGTGTGCGCGTCTTAACCACTTTTCTACCTTCACGGGAGAAATCATCAGGAGGCCCGAGCTGCGCACACGGCTCGGGCCTCTCTGTTTTTACGGCAGGGAGAACAAAAAACCTCTCTACTTTATGGCAAAAACAACCCCTCCCAATCTTCCACGAGGATGGATCGGCGTCGACCTAGACGCGACCCTAGCCCACTACGACCACTGGCGAGGTATCGACCACATCGGTAAACCCATCCCTGCGATGGTCGAACGAGTCCAAGGGTGGATAGCCCAAGGCATAAACGTCAGGATCATGACGGCCCGCGTTTACCCACTGCCCGTCACTCACACCTGCGACGGCATCAACCTCAATAGCGCAAATTTAACTGACCGAGAAAAAGAGGCATACAAGGCGGCCCACTTTATCTTTCTGTGGTGCGAGGAACACATTGGCGATCGCCTCCCAGTAACCTGCCAAAAAGACCTCTCGATGGTCAGCCTATGGGACGACCGAGCAGTGCAAGTCGAACCGAACACCGGACGACGCATCGACGGACTAGGCAACCAACCCACCTGAACGATGAACCTCCCAGACAAAGACGGCTGGCAAGTTGTCAGCTTCGCTGCCGACTGCGGAATTGATCCCGCCGATGGCGAATTTAATCCCAACTGCTCCATATGCGGAGACGAATACACCAACTGCAACTGCCCCGGCCCCGGCCCCACCCAAGACGGATACGAATACAAGTTGGTCGATGACGTCATGATGGCGCGGAATCTGGAATCTAGACTCAAGGCGCTCGCCAAAACAGCCAAGTCCACCGGTAACCTTGCCCTTCAAACCGACACAGGACTGTGCCTCGCCGTTTGCTCACAAGAGCCAAACACAATCTACGAATACGCCCTCCACGAAATGGGGATACGCACGACGATCAACATCACCGATGATGCCCTATACATCGCCACAAAAGAGCAGCACGGAACCAACGCCATCACCCGAGCCATACGCGGCTCATTTTCCTACGTGATGGCCTCCAACAGCACCGGCAAACAGGCGATCAAAATCTACATCCCCAAACTATTCAACCACCCCAAATCCATAGAACCATGAAGCTAACCAAACAAGAAATTATCCGGATCAAAATAGGCACCCAAGCCGGATGGACCCGCATAGTCGAACGACATCACTCGAACATAGATGCAAAGCTCTACTATAAATCTCCAGAAGGAGACTTCTTCTCGGCAGACGAACTCCACGCATACGGCGAAGAAAAAGTCATGGAAACACCCACCAATCCCGAAGATTGGATGCCCGAAGCGCGCCAAATCGCCGCGCTATGCTGGTGCGACAAAGAGACCAAGTTGATTGAAATGGACAGCGTCCTCGCCGAAGCCGTCGCAAAACGAATCGCTAACTGGATGGAAGAAGCCGCATGCGCCCACCGCAACAGCAGCTACTATCGCGGCCTAATCAATCAATGCGGGATAACGATCGGCAAAGAAGCCCACGTATCCGACGACGGATCCATCCAACAAGACGTGCTCTGCGCGAAAGTGCCCGAACTCGTCCAGAAGCTGCAGAACAACCACGCCCAGCTTCAATACTCACTCGGTGTCCTTGAAGAAGCACTCACTGGACTGATGGTAAGCAACGAAGGAGACATTGGCTGCGCAACGGACGAAGAACTGATGAAAGCTATAGAATTCGGTCCGAATTCCATCATACGAACCCAAGCCAACGCCGTGCTAGTTGCCCGATACGCCATACGCACGGTCGGCCACCTTTTACCCAAGAAGGACTAAACCAATGGCCGGCCAACTCCTCAACTTAAACGGAAGCCCTACCTTCATCGACGGACCCGACGCGTTCGGATCCGCCAAGGTCAACGGCCGCACGCGACGCTGGGAGTGGCACGATTACCTCGGGCCGATTTTCATGCGAGCCGATGGTGAGCCCTGCAAGATCCCACCCGGCGAGCACAACCCAGTCTGGCCGCACTTCGAAAAGTGGCTGACGGAATACCAAGCCAAAAAATTAAAAAAACCATGAACCTCGATCAATTCCAAGAACGCGCATCGCGCACCCTTCCAGAACAAGGAGCTCAACACGCCTTCGATCTATCCCTAAAGAAGATGAAGAAGGCCAGTGAGTCACGGTCAGGTAAAGCCGTCATAGACAACTTTTACCGAGACATTGACCTGACCCATGCCGCCCTTGGGCTTGCTGGCGAAGTCGGCGAGCTAGTCGACCCCATCAAAAAAACCATATTTTACGGCCAGCCCCTCAAATCTGAGAACATCAAAGAGGAGGCCGGAGACATTCTCTGGTATATCGCTGGGCCGCTTTGCCGCGCACTCGACTGCTCAATGCAAGAACTCGCGGAAGGCGTAATCGCAAAACTCGCAAAACGCTATCCCGAAAAATACACCGATCAAGCAGCGCAAAATCGCGCCGACAAGGAGCCAACCAAGTGAAAACCAAACCCCTCTTTCTCCACACCCTGAACGGCAAGCCGGCCAACTACGAAAAAGGCGGTCAGATCAACATAATCGGAAAATATAGCCGGTGCACCAGTGGTCTCGCCACCTCACACAAGCAGATACGACGCGAACAAAAGGCATCTCGCACTTGGCGCCGTGCTCAAAAATGGTTCACCCCACGAGACGAAACCTCTGTCCGATACGATCACGTTAAAGTCTACGTGCCAGCGCCATAACCAGTTCCGTCTAGCCCTCCGCTTCCCGCTCCACCCGCCGCTCCCGGCACAACCGCTCGGCCAACCCCCGAGACACGCCAAGCGCAACCGCACTCTTCCTGACGGTCACCTCACGGTCGACCACCTCGCGCCAGTTCTCCGGCACCGCCTTCTTTGGCCGGCCCAGAACCCGCCCCTTCGCCTTAGCGACAGCCAAACCAGCCTTTGTCCGGTCCGATATCATCGAACGCTCGAACTCGGCCACGGCCATCAGCACATGCAACTGCAGACGGCCGGCAGGATTGGACGAGCTCGTATCAATCCCCTGCCCCGGACACACCAGGGCAACGCCATTGCCGTCCAGCTCCATAACCACCTGCATCAAATGCGGCAGGCTACGACCAAGCCGGTCCAATTTAAACACCACCACGGCACGAACAGAGCGCTTGCGGACCATTTTCATCAACCGATCGAGACCCTCCCGGGAACTACTCGCCCCAGAAATCTTGTCCTCGATTCGCGCCTTTACCTCCCAACCCTTCGCATCGCAATAGCGCTCCAGCTCCCCAAGCTGGCTATCAACACTCTGGTCACTCGTGGAGACTCGTAAATATAGGGCTACTTTCATGACTCCGCCTCCCTCTCCTCGAACTCGCCAGCCATCGCATCGGCCACATGCCCATGGTCGATTTCCTCTTCGTAGGCCAACAGGTAGCGATCACAAACCACGGTCATGAGCATCTCAGTGCTTATGTCCAAATCTTCATCCTCAACCTGAGCCCAAAGCTCTCGAATACGTTCATTCACCACATCCTCCAATTGATCGCGCAACCGGTCCATAGGGTAATGCTGCCAACCCTCCGGCACATCCAACGGCAGATTATCATCCGTCTCGCCACCGGACGTCACCCACCCAGGAGGATGGAACACCGTCGACCCAGCCATGCACACCGGACGCTCAGACCACGCAATCCGTGCCCAACAAACGCCATAGTCACCAATAATCTCAGTCCCGTCCTTCGGCGCACTCTCCATCGGCTCCCATTTGCCATGCGGAACAAGCACCACATCACTGTTACCACCGCTCACGACGACACCCCCTTTGCTTTCTCCGTAAGCGGTTTATTACTCTGCGACTTCAGCCACTTCTCATACAAAATCACTCCCATCGTCCTCGCCAAATTATTCCTAGCCGATCCTCCTGTCTCGACGCCAAAATAGATGTTCCTTCCCTTTTTCGTATTCGATTTTTTTTCCTGGGGGG
>Ga0208414_1000553_pt1 | contig 35004 bp, 23 predicted proteins | sample AntAceMetag02UKE_FD_184770 | JGI IMG/M metagenome (GOLD analysis project Ga0208414, IMG submission 184770) | Saline lake microbial communities from Ace Lake, Antarctica - Antarctic Ace Lake Metagenome 02UKE (SPAdes) (version 2) | ecosystem: Environmental > Aquatic > Non-marine Saline and... | reverse complement strand
GATCTGATGCACAGCGATCTTGGGCCGCTCGAAGAAAACCCGAAGACAGGGGAATCGGATCCCGACAATGAAGACCCAGCGCAGATCAACATGGTGAACCTCACCAAACCGATTTGGTTTTACGGGCTCGAAGAGGTGGCCGGAGTCTTGCCCGAAAAGGGTGAAAAACTGCGCCGCGTATCTTTTGCGCAATTGGCCCTGCCGGGAATTGAAGACCTCATTAATCTATCCGGACAACCCGAGGAGGAAATGGGCCGGCTCAGTCGGGCGATTCCGTTGTGGCTGGCAGAGACCTTCTATTTTTCACCGCACTATGACTCGAATGCCGCCGTCGGTGTGTCCACGACGCAACCCGGGCAACCGGGCCACTACGGTTTGTTTCCTTCGGAATGGACGACCGATAACCTCCAACAATTGGTCAACACGACCGAAGGTGGATTGGACTACATTTTCACGGGCGCGATTCGTCAGAAGGATGGCGATTACGAATTGATTCTGCGGGTGTGGGAGGTGCGGAAATTCCGCGAGCGTAAGCAATTCACCGCGCGCTGGACTCCCGCGACTGCCGATGAAGAACTGGGTAAACTCCACGAACAGATCAGTATGTTTATGGAATGGAGTGCCGACGAAAGCGCCCTCACCTATCGCAAGCCCACCTCGCCTCGCGCCTGGCTGGAAACGCTCGGCGCTTCGGTCACGCTCTTTTTGGCAGAGAAGCAACTTCTCCCCTCGGACCAAATGCCCGACTTTACAGAGACGATGGCTTCGACCGCTCAACATGCGGCCGATAACGAAGCCGCTTCGCTCGCTTGTCTGACATTTCAGGCGCGATTGAATGGGCTCGGAATCGAAGCAGGCGTATCCACGCCCGAACTGATCGACACGCCTTTGGTGCAATCAGCTCGCGCGGCTGTGGGAAGCTAGGATCCGCTCAGATCTTGCCCGTTTCCCGCATTTCACGGGTGAGCTTTTCCCGGTAGGCGTTGGCGACTGCCTCGTCTTCACGGGCACGGGCGGAGTAATAGATAAACCCAAGTGCTTTCCGGGTGCGGGTGGTCGATTGATTACCGTCGGCGCGGTGAATCGTGAGCGCGTTGTGCACCATGAGATCACCAGGTTTGGCGATCATGCAGACTTCGGCGGCCCGATCTTCATCGCTGTAATCCAAAATACCCTGAGAAAAACCGAGCGTGCCAGTCGCACCATGATTTCTCAGGCCCCGTTTGTGCGAGCCGTTGATGTAGCGCACGCAGCCGTTCTCTTCATCAACATCTTCCAGCGCGAGCCACATAGTCATGCCCTCAAGCGGCGTCATTTTCGCGTAAAACCCGTCCTGATGTGGAGGGGTGGGTTTACCAATGCCGGGAGGCTTGTTGAAATACTGCATGTTGCGCCCACTCACGAGGCGACCGATCAGAAATTCTGCGAGATTGAAAAAGCGGCTTCGAAGGTAGAGCTCCGCGAAGAAATTATCGTGCTGATACAACCCGATGATCTGCTTGATCGAATCTTTCAGTTCCTTGTTTTCGTAAAATACCGCGGTGTCGGGCAAGCTGGGGACGATATCCTTGATCACGCGATTTAGATTTTCGTGAATCAGAGCGACCTCTTCGGCATTGATAAAACCGGGGATGCGCGCATAGCCGAGCTCTTCGTATTGTTGGCGGTATTCCGCAGGAAAAGCGTTAGGATCGAGAGGGGTGATATCAAATGCCATAGTGGGATAAGTTGATTCGGGGTTATCTTCTTTGAGCTAAACGTCCGGCAAATATACCTTTTTGGGTGTTTGCTGGCAATTGATAGAATCGGGTATCTCTTGATAGTTTGAGCGTCTAAAATCTGTCATTCTGAGCTCCAGCGAAGAATCCAGTGAATCTTACGTTGCGGAATAAATAATGGATTCTTCGCTTTGCTCAGAATGACAAACGGGAGACTGCCCGCTCATGTTCCCCATTCGAGCTGACGAACCAGCCGCGAGCGGAATATATCCATCTTCTCGTGATGCGATTCATCTCCAGCGAGATTGGTCAACTCATGCGGATCATCGCGCAGATCGTAAAGTTCCTCACTGCCATCGGCGTAGCGCGTGAAACGCCAACGCGAGGTGCGCAGACTGTGATCATACGGCGACACGGAGTTGATCACGCCATGGGGCCATGAAACCTTTAGCTCGGTTTCCAAGAGGGGTTGCAACGAATGGCCAGCCAATGCCGGTCTTCCCTCTTTCGGTCGTGAGGTGAGATCGAGCAGCGTGGGGAAAACGTCGAGCAGGCTCACCACTTCATCGCGAACCATCGCCTGGTTTTGATGAGGCAAGCGCACCAGCATCGGCACGCGGGTGGCGTTGTCCCACAAGGTGAGTTTGTGGAGGTGTTGTTTTTGGCCGAGGTGAAATCCGTGATCGCTCGTCACGACTACAATCGTGTTGTTCGCATGTGGGCTCGCATCGAGCTCATCGATTAGCCGGCCGAACTCTTCATCGGCAAACATGACCGAAGCGCGATAGGCCTGCACCCAGCGTTTATCGTCACCGTTGGCGACGACCTCTGGGAATCGCGTGAAGGATGACCCGCCGCGTTCTTCGACTAACTTGCGGCCCGCCGGAGGCACGTCGTCGAGATCGTCGGTTGGTGCGAAGGGCATTTCGATTTCATCCAGCGGAAACGCATCGAAATACTTTTGCGGCAGATACCACGGAAGATGCGGTTTATGCAGCCCTACGCCGAGAAAGAACGGTTGATCCGAGGCTTCCTGCAGAAACTCTCCGGCTAGCGAAATGACCTTGTGATCAGGCATCGATTCGCTGCCTGCATCGATGGGACCGAAGTCTATATTCTGCCCGTATTTTTCCGCGTAAACCGTGGCTGGTCGCTTTGCTGGCAAGGGCGCCGGATCGTCGTAGTAGCGCTCGATACCTTGATTAGATTCCGCTTCGGGATCCCAAAACAGATAGCGATCCCACGATTGCGGATCGGGTTTCGCGGAATCGAAAACCTTCCCGGCTCCGACTGAAAGGTATCCAGCCTCTTTGAAAAATGCCGGGATTGTCATCGCTTCCGGACAGCACTCACGCAGCTGGTCCTCTGCCTGACGCCATACGCCAGTCACCCACGGCGGTTGTCCAGTAAGCAACGCGGCGCGCGAAGGATTGCAGACCGCGATGGCGCAATGGGCGTTGGTAAAGGAGGTCGCGCGTTGTGCGAATCGATCGAGATGAGGCGTCTTGGCGGCGCGGTCTCCCAGAAAACCGGTGTTTGTATTCAGATCATCGAAAACGATGAACAGCACATTCGGCGGCGTCTGATTTGTTCCAGCCGTCATGAGTTTGAGATTCGCTTGATCCTTACTGCCCACACATCGGCGACTGCGTTTCCGGGCACCGTGAGCGCGCTCAACTTCATCGCCGTTTCTCCGCTGGTCAGCTCGAGCTCGCCGATCTGGGCGCTGCCCCAAGTTTGTTCAGGTGGTCCCGCGCGAGGTTTCACGCGGTCGGGCGAATCGATAATTTCCGGGGTGAAAGATTCGGTTAATTCAAACGACAATGTTTGCTTGCTCACATCGAGTTGCAGCGTCGAACCTTCGTCGCCTGGAGCGCAGGTGTAGATCAACTCGAATGCATAGGTGCCTGCGGTCGCGACATCGAGTCGCCAGTTCATCGTCGATTTAGGATCGGTCCAATTCGTTAGCCAATTCTGCGAACCCCAGCCACGCATTCCGCGCAGGCTTCCGGTGGAGTGATCCACATCGAGCGACCGCACGTCGACCACCAGTGCTTCGTCGTGACCGATTGGAATCGGAGGCCGGTCGGTTTTCCCCGCGCCGACATCCAGAGCCCATGATTCGTAGGCGGCGCGCCATTGGTCCGCGCGAGCGAGATCGGCCGGGTCCTGCCCCTGCCCTGCGAGGAGATTCATCGTCTCGCCGGGATCGACGGTGAGATCGTATAGCTCGGCGCGACCTTCGGCGGGGATCAACATGCGATGAGTCGCGGAGCGCACGGTTCCGGTGTTTTCAAAAAAGCCAAAGAGCAATCGATCCGGCACTTCGGTTGCACCGCCACTCAGAAAAGACTCCGCGAGATTGAGCCCATCAAGAGCGACGTCTTGCGGCGCGGTGAGTCCGGCCAATCCGAGCAGCGTGGGCACGATATCGATGTGCGCAGCGGGCTTCGTGAGACGTGAGCCAGCCGGAATGCGATTAGGCCAGCGCGTGAGAAATGGCACGCGCACTCCGCCCTCGTGTAAGCAGCCTTTGATGCCACGCAGTCCAGCGTTGTAGCGCGGTGTGTTCGGACCGTGATCGCTCATGAAGATCACGATTGTGTCGTCGACGAGCGCGAGCTGATCGAGATGCGCGAGCATGCGACCGACCGCGATATCCGCCGATTCGTTCATCGCGTAAACCGCCGCGAGTGCTTCATGACAACCGCGAGCGCGGTATTTTTCGTAGAGATTGTCCGGTGCCTGAAACGGCAGATGCGGCACATTAAAGGGCAGCAGGCAAAACCATGATTCGTCGCGATGTCTCGTGATGAAGTCCTGGGCTTTATCCGCGAGCACATCGACGAGGAATCTCTCCGTCTTCATGGGTCCCGACGTGGATTCCAGAGTAACATCGAAATAGTTATTGATGTAGCCGGAATTGAATCCGGCGAATTCCTGAAAGCCGCGACCCAATGGCGTGTAGGGATAATAAGACCCGTTGTGCCATTTGCCGAAGCAGCCCGTTGCGTATCCGTGCGCGGAAAGCATATCAGCGAGCGTGACTTCATCGGCGCGGATCGTTTCGTAGCCACGACCCGTGAGGCTGACCCCGGTGCGTGGATAGTAGCGCCCGGTGAGCACACTCGCACGCGTCGGCGAGCAAACCGGACTTACGCAAAATTGCTCCGCTTCCAATCCCGATTGGGCCAGCGCATCTAGGTTGGGTGTATCGGCGATTGCGTTGCCATGACTCTGCAGATCCCCCCACCCCATATCATCCATCATGATGAGCAGGATGTTTGGAGCGCGTTGGGATTTTTCGGGTAAAGGTTCGGGCATAGCTCAGGTCATCAACGAAGGAAACAAGATGGCGCGGGGTAATTTATCTTCGCGTCCTCGCTGCTGAATTCCAATCCTATCTTCCAGCTTCTCCCCAATCCCATGTCTTCTTCTCATTTTGATCTCGTTGTTATTGGTGCCGGTTCCGGTGGATTCGGTGCCGCTCTCGCGGCGGCCCGGCTGGGTGCGGAAGTATTGCTCGTGGAGAAAAGTGATTGGCTGGGCGGCAACGCCTCGCGCTGTGGGGTGAACACGTGGGAGATGGGTGTGGGCGGCACCGGTATCCCCTTCGATCTCTACAAGCGCCTGAAGAAGATTCCTCAAGCCCTCGGCGTCTATTCGCTCCGGCGACATATCTGCTGGGACGATCCAACCGACGGTCCGGTATTTCCCGGTGCCGAGATCCTGATCGATCCCACGAAGCGCTATCTCGATACGTTGAGGCAGTTTGGAGCCCCGGAAAATTACTCCGAAAAAGTATTTCGCCAAACTCACTGGCACGGCGTGCCCTTCGAGCCGGAGACCTACTCTGCTGAAATGGAGGCCATGCTCGCGGAGACCGGTCATTGCACGGTTTGGAAAAACACCGCTTTTACCTCGCTCGAAGTCGAAGGCTCGCAACTGCGATCAATTACCTTGGACAACGGCCAGACCGTGACCGCGGATTTCTATGTCGATTCCACGGCCGATATTCTGGTCGCTCAACAAGCGGGTTGTGCGACCTCGCTCGGTCAGGAGCCACGTTCGCTTCACGACGAACCGAGTGCGCCGCGTGAACCGACCGATCAGCTCAATGGCGCAACGCTGATCTATCGTGTGAGCCCAACCGATCAGCCCGGCATCGAACCGTTGCCCGACGAAATTCCCGCTGAGTGTTGGTGGGCGGATCGTTTCCCCGTCGCGTCGTGCAACCAATACCCCGACGGCGGTTTCAACATCAACTCGCTCCCCACCATCGCGGGTCGCGAAGTCGCCGAGCTCGGTTACCAAGCCGCCTATGCCGAATGCGAACGCCGGATCCGCGCCCACTGGCATCATACGCAGACGGTATTCGCCGAATTTCAAAACTACCGCATGACTTGGATCGCGCCCGGACTTGGCGTGCGAGCAGGCCCACGACTCGTGGGTCAATACGTGCTGACCGAACACGATCTCGACGACGGTCTGACCGGCCAGACTCATGATGATTTCATCACCATCTCCGATCACAGCAAAGACACGCATGGAGCCGATACCGGCGCGCAAGATCCTAATCTGAAACAACCCTATGGCGTGCCCTATCGTTGCCTACTACCGCGTGAAATAGACAACCTCGCGATCGCCTGCCGTGGCGCGAGCTTCTCCACCGTTGGCGCCTCCAGTTGCCGACTCTCCCGCGCGATGATGCAGCTCGGCCAAGCAGCAGGCACCGCCGCTGCCCTCGCCAAACAAAAGCAGCTCACCTCCTTCGCTGCTCTACGCGTGAGTGATCTTCAAGCCAGCCTCACCGCCCAACACGTCGAGCTCACCTGGCCGAGATCAGCGGAGTTGATCGCGTATCTGCAGGATGAGGATGGCTGAGAATTGGAACCACGAAACACACTAAAGACACGAAACCGGAGATGAGGATGCTCTTGTTAGGGTTGAGCGTTATAGCCTCGCTATAAGCTAAGGTATCGTCGATATATCGAATATATCTTTTACCCAAAGGCCCACTCGTAATGTGGGTTAATAACATTGTTACCCAAATTATGAAGCGAATACGGCTCGCCAGCCTAACGGCAATTGTAATCTTTGCCCAAGCTCTCCATGCGGAGACATTTGAACTTGGTGGACGAAAAGTTGAGATTCCAGCACCGTCCGGGTTCGTCAGGGTGACCGACGACATGGGCGAGGTTAAGCGCTTCGTGGATCAGTTTGTTGATCCCCTTAATGATACCTTAGCCTTCTATATTCCAGAATCGGCTGTCCCGAAGGCCTTAGGCGGAGAGATACCAGAGTTTGAAAGGTATTTTATGCTCAAGGTTAATAAGAAATTGAAAGCATACACCGTAAGTGTTGCCGAATTTTCAGAATTACGTGCTACGGTTGCCTCTCAAAACGAGAAGATTATCGAAGAGGTTAAATCGAGTCTGCCAAACTACATGGACCAGATTAATAAGAATATCACAAAGGAGTATGATATGAACCTTGGGCTCAGTGTATCGCAGATGATTCCGCTTGCGCCGCATCAAGACAGTTCCAATGCGTTTGCATACTCAATGTTTATGAGCGTCGGAATTCAAGGCGAGAACGGTGAAATCAAATCCGTTATCCCTGCTACGGTTACTTTTTTAAACACTTCGGGCAGGATTATATTTCTATACTCGTATGGCGCTAAGGATGATCTCGAATGGACACGAATTTCGTCTGAGTCTTGGCATACCGCAATCCTCACCCAAAATACCCCGCCTCCCCAATCTAAACCCAAAGTCGGAATGGATTGGGAGCAAGTGGGAGGGAAGGCTCTAATCGGAGCAATAATTGGTGGTCTGGTCGCTTTGATTGGTGGTGTTATTTTGAAGAAAAAGAAGAATGAGGGCTAAAACGAAATACGCGTCCCTGATCAAAGTTTGGTTCGGCGAGCGACTGGAAAGATCCGCAATGACAAGATAGTGAATCTGACAATTATCAGCATTTGGCTTGGTCGCGGCATGTCTGCTGTTTATGCAATCAGAGATGAACCCCACCCCGGCTAAGGAAGAGCGTGATTTGAGTTTTGTTCCCACGGTAAATGCGTCGCCTCTCCGGCTCACGCGGGACCAGATCGCATTCTACAATGAGCAAGGTTACGTGGCTCCGTTTCGCGCCTACAACGATGCGAAGGCCGATCAGAATCGCACCTACTTCGATAACTTGCTCCACACGGTGCAGACGACGCGACCTGATCTCGACGCGTATTCGGTCAACGGTTTCCAGTCCTGCTGTGCGGGGCTCTACGACATGGTGATGAATCCGGTGCTGCTTGATCATGTGCAGGACATCATTGGCCCGGATATCATTTGCTGGGGCACGCACTTTTTCTGCAAACAAGCGCACGATCCGCGCAAGGTGGCCTGGCATCAGGATGCCTCTTACTGGCCGCTGACTCCCGCGCGCACGGTGACGGTGTGGTTGGCGATTGATGATGCGGATGAGGAAAACGCCGCGATGAAATTTATCCCCGGCACTCATAATCGCGGCCATCTGAAATGGCGCGATGTCACGGGGCCCGCAGTGCTCAGTCAGGAAATCGAGAATACCGATCAGATGGGCGATCCCGTGTATGATGAGCTCAAGGCCGGTGAATTTTCTCTCCATGCCGATATGCTCGCGCATGGCTCCGATCCTAATTCCTCCGACCGCCGTCGCTGTGGGCTGACGCTTCGCTATTGTCCGCCGAGTGTCCGCGTGCTCAATCCACGTTGGAACAAAGGTTCAGTGCTGTGCCGCGGTTCCGATCCGGAAGGCAACTGGACTCACAACCAACGTCCCGCGGGCGAAGACGTCACCGTGATGGTCAACAAGATCGGCGGGAACTGATCGTAGAGATGAGTGGAGAAACGATTGGAATTATCAGCGGCGGCGTGATCGCCTGCGTGTTGTGCTTGTGGGGAAATTTGCGCGGGTTGCGTCGGCGGCGTTTGCTGGCCGATACGCCGACTTCTAAGGTGCTGGGCGTCTTTATTGGGATGACGGAACTCAATGGCACGGCGGAAGCCGCGGAACCGTTGACCAGCTTTCTCGCGGGGAATTCGAATGTGCACTATGCGTGGAAGGTCGAGGAGTCGTGGTCGCGGACAGTCACGGAAACTTACACCGATAGTGATGGGAAATCGCAGACGCGGACGAAGCACGAGAGTGGATGGACGACCGTCGCGAATGGCGGCGAGAGCATCCCGTTTTATTTGCAGGATGACACCGGTGCGATTCTGATTCGACCCGAGGGTGCGCAGTTAGATACCACTGCTTTCTTTAGCGAAACGGTGGGGCGCTTGAATCCGCTTTATTATGGCAAAGGGCCGGCTCATGCGGTCGCTGATTCGGATGGCCGTCGTCGATTCGTCGAAGAAGGTATTCCCCTGCATGCGCCGCTTTACCTGATGGGTCGCGCGCAGGAACGTGAAGATGTGGTGGCTCCGGAAATCGCGGCGAGCCCGGACGCTGATATTTTTCTGATCTCTACGCGATCGGAAGCAAAAGTGCAGGCGTCGATGGGACGCTGGGCGTGGTTGTGGGGTTTGTTGGGCCTGCTGATTACATGTCTGCCGCTGATCATGGTCGTCGCCGAAAAGGCGCAGAAATTTCCGGAAGTGCTTTTACCTTGGGTCGGATTACCGCCTGTGGTCTTCGCGATGGCTTGGGTCGTGGGTTGGGTGTGGATGGTGTTTAATAGCATTGTGGGTTTGCGCCAGCGGGTGCGTCGGGGTTGGTCGTTGATCGATGTGCAATTGAAACGGCGCCACGATCTCATCCCGCGTTTAACGGCGGTGTTGGACGGTCTCAGTTCACATGAACAGGAGGTGCAAACCGCGGTCGCCGAACTGCGAACGCAATCGACCGCCACGACACCTGGAAGCAAAGGGGCGGACCCAATGGGCGTTGCGGGTAGCCTACGCGCGGTGGTGGAAAAATACCCGGAGCTCACCGCACAGGAAGGGTTCAGCGATTTGCACAGCGAACTGGTCCAGACGGAACAGCGGGTCGCACTCGCGCGATCCTACTACAATGATATCGCCACCGAATTTGCCACGCGACTTGAAGTGATTCCGGATCGCTGGGTCTCGGCGCTGATCCGCATGAAGCCCGAGCCTTTGTTCAACGCCGTCGCTTTCGAACGCGCTGCCGTCACGGTTGATTTCTCGACCTGATTTTTTACCACGAAGCGCACCAAGAGCACGAAGGTTTCGATCTCAATCAATTGAACCGCTAAGGCGCAAAGGGCGCAAAGGTCAGAGCCAGATGGTGGTTCAATCCCGAATCCGAACTCAGTTTCAGATCTTTGCGTTCTTGGCGCTCTTAGCGGTGAATATGATTCTTTAGATTCTTCGTGCCCTTCGTGATCTTTGTGGTGAAGTATTTTTTGAATGGATGCCTCTACCACTCGCCTGACCGCTGAAACCGTTTGGAATCTCGAATCGCTTTCGGTAGCGCCGAAGTTTCGTTGGCTGGAAAGTGCAAAGCCAATTCGGTCGCTGATCTATGAAGGGCTACCCTATCGGGGTCGCATGGCGGAGGTCTTTGCATGGTATGCTAATCCGGTGACGATTGGCGATGTGAGCAAAAGTCCGGCCAACGGGTTTCCGGCAGTGGTGTTGATTCACGGGGGTGGCGGCTCGGCCTTTGCGGAGTGGGTGAATCTCTGGGCGAAGCGCGGTTATGCGGCGATCGCAATGGATTTGGGCGGACAACAACCGGCTGATCTCAAATACGATTCGACGAACGGAGAATTGATCTGCGATGGATCCCATAATGTCGAAAACCGCACACCGCTAAAAACCGGCGGTCCTGCTCAGAACGCCGAGGATAAATTTGATAGTGTCGATCTCGATCCCGAACACCACTGGCCGCGGCATGCGGTGGCCAATGCGATCCTCGCGCATTCGTTGATCCGCAGTTTTCCCGAAGTGGATGCGGAGCGCACCGCAGTGACTGGCATCAGTTGGGGTGGCTACACGACCTGTATCGCCGCTTCGGTCGATACGCGCTTCAAGGCGGCCGCGCCAGTTTACGGCTGTGGGTTTCTCTACGAGGGTGAATCGGTGCAGAGGCCGGAGATCGACAAACTCGCGCCTGAGTCGCGGGCGAAGTGGATCGCACTCTACGATCCGTCCCGCCATTTGCCCCGTTGTCGTGTGCCGATCCTTTTTGTAAATGGCACGCATGATATCCACTACCCGCTGGATAGTTATGCGCGCACGGTCGCGTTGCCCGCGGGGCCGGTATGCGTGCGGATCGAACCGGACATGTTACACAGCCATGAACACGGCTGGGCTCCCGACGAAATCGGTAACTTTTTCGATACTTATTGCCGTCCCGGGGCGGTCGGGTTGGCGAAGCTCGGTGTGCCGGTGATCAATCCCGAATCGATCACGGTGACCTACCAATCAGCCGAACCGTTGAAGAAGGCTGCATTACATTACACGACGAAGGTCGGACCGCGTGAGCAGAGAGATTGGCAACAATCAGCAGCAACCATCACCGCCGACTCAATTACCGCCCTACCCTTACCCACTGATGCCAACACATGGTTTATCACTGCCACCGACGAACGCGGCGCAATGATCAGCACCGCTCCGGTGATCGTGTAGTGCTGTTTAGGGATTGGGCTCACCAAGGGCAGTTAGGGATAACTGCCCCTACCTATTTTCTGTTGCTGTGTATTTTTCCAGCTTTCCTGAGTTCCACATTAAACCGTCTCTGCCTCACGGTTCATATGCCTACGTGCCGCATAAGGTTTCGGTCGGTGGGTAGTTTCACAAATACCTCAATTCTTTCACCACGGATTACACAGAGTGCACAGATAGGATGCTTATATTCAATACGGATTGGGATTCCGTGCCTTCTGTGCATTCCGTGGTTACACCTGCGGTTAGTAGGTCTTTTCCAGGCTTCCAGCTTTCCACATTAAACCTTCTCTGCCTCTCGGTTCAGGTCCCGCAGAAGGTTTCGGTTACGCGCTCTTCTGGTTTGGGCGCGGTTTCCAAATCGGCGAATTCCGAATTCTCTTCGTATGGATTCGCGAGAGCCTCGACCAAACGATGAAACGGCGCGAAGTCGCCACGATAGCCACTTTGGATCGCTTCTTCCACCCGATGATTACGCGGGATGAGAATTGGGTTGGCGGCGCGCATGGCGTCGAGCTGTGATTCGGGTTCGGCGATCGCTTGCCAATCGGTGAGCCAGTCATACGCGCGTTCCGGCTCTTTGAAGAGGGAGGTGAATTCGGTCGGACTCTCGCCGGCCGCGATGCGAGTGAGGTGTCGGAAGAAGAGCGTGAAATCGACCTCCTGATCGGCGAGGAGGTTGACCGTCGTTTTAAGGAAGGCAGCTCCCCCATCCTCGGCGACATCATGGTCTAATCCAAGCTTCGCGCGGAATCCGGCGAGGTAGCGTGATTCGAATTGGTCGGGAAATTCGGCGAGGGCGGTTTCGGCCAGTTTAATCGCTTCTTCCCTCGATGCTGCGATCAGGGGCAGAAGTGTTTCCGCCAAGCGCGTGAGATTCCATTGGCAGATCGAGGGTTGGTTGCTCCATGCATAACGGGCCTTCCGATCAATCGAACTGAAGACGCATTGAGGATGGAAATTATCCATGAAGGCACAGGGACCGTAGTCGATGGTCTCGCCGGAGATCGCGACGTTGTCGGTATTCATGACACCGTGAATGAAGCCGAGGTGCAGCCATTGCGGAATCAACTTTGCCTGCGCGGCGATTACTGAACGCAGAAATTCAAGATAGGGATTCTGCGCTTGGGCGGCAGCGGGATAGTGGCGTGCGATCGCGTAATCTGCGAGTGCCCGCAACCCGTCAACATCGTCGCGGGCGGCGAAGTATTGAAACGTGCCGACGCGAATATGACTGGAGGCGACCCGCGTAAACACGCCACCCGCGAGCGGGGTTTCGCGTTGCACGGTTTCGCCGGTGCTCACGGCGGCGAGTGCGCGCGTAGTCGGCACGCCGAGAGCGGCCATCGCTTCGCTGACAATGTATTCGCGTAAGACGGGACCGAGGGCGGCCTTGCCATCACCCCCACGCGAAAACGCCGTGCGACCGGAACCTTTCAATTGGATGTCGCGGCGCACGCTGTCGTTATCAAGGACCTCGCCAATCAGGATCGCGCGACCATCGCCGAGTTGGGGCACGAAGTTGGCAAATTGATGGCCCGCGTAAGCCTGTGCGATGGGCTCGGCCCCTGCGGGTAGCGAGTTTCCCGACAACATCGCCACGCCTTCGGGAGACGCGAGCCACTCGGGATCGATCCCGAGCTGTTTCGCGAGACTCGCGTTTACCTTGATCAGCTTCGGATCAGGGACAGGTGCCGGTTGTTGCTGAGCAAAGAAACGCTCGGGCAGTTGCGCGTAGGTATTATCGAAAGGGATCGGCATACGGGAGTAACAGTTAGCACGTTCCTCGGGATTTGCGAACCGTGCCTTAGGCGCTTCCCGCAAACGGCACGAAGGTGCGCGTGATTTCGCCATCCGGCGATCCATCGCAAACGAGATAGCCCTTCCCTACCGTGCCATCGTGATTGGCGCGCACACAGCCCAATCCGGCGCAGGTCACGATTTCGATTTCGCCGCGACGGCGAACAGTATTGGCGTGAAAGTGGCCGCAGAACACACCGCGCAAGTTCAGTGAATCGAAACGCGTCAGCACTTGCTCGGTATTGATCGGCGCGAAGGTGACATCCGCCGCCAGAGGAAAGTGCGTGGCGAGGATTGTGGGCGCATCCGGATCGAGCGTCGGCAAAGTAGCGTCGAGCCACGCGAGAGTCTGATCGGAGATAGACGAGTCATGCCAAATGACACCATCGGTCGAATCGATGATGACGAACTGCCAACCGTTTTGGATGAACGTGTAGTTAAGCCGGTCTGGAAACACGTCGGCGTATATCTCATTGTTGCCCGACTCATCGAGATCGTGATTACCCACCGCGGGGTAAAACGGCATGTTCGCGAGTTTCGAGAGACGCTTCATGGTGGCGAGACTCTCGCGGGTTCCTTGGTTGGCGAGATCACCGAGTCCGAGGCACAGGTCGGCATCGGCTGTCGTGGCGATCTGCTTAAACGCTGCCTCCATCCACGCATCGTTGTCCGGACCGTCATGATGAAAGTCGTTGGTGACAACGAAACGAATAGGACCCGCTGAAGACATGTGATTAACGCATCGCGGCTGGGCCAGTTGATCAAGCTGCAAGAACATCAGCCGCGTTTATTGACCTTAAAGCGTAATGATTGCTTAACAGGTTGGGAGATATCGGGGATGCTCTGGGTAATGGGTTTTCTGGTTCATGATTTTGGGCAGTTCCACGCCGAGCATAAGATCGGGCCAAATACGTGGCCGCATTTTGATTTGCTTTGGATTTATTCTGGGAAGGTGACGATCCAGATCGGGCGCGCTGAACCACTCGAATTGAATGGTGGCGATGGGGTGCTCATTTATCCCAACACGCCGTTTCAAGGTAAGGCCCTCACCGACACGGCTTTCGCTTCGGCCCAGCACTTCGATTTGGATCGCTCGAAGGAATTGCCACCGACGTTGCAGCGATTGCGGGCGAAGAAAGGCGGTTGCCGGGTGTATCGTGGATTCTCGCATAGTCCGGTGGTTGCGGATATCGAACGTGCGATTCACTTGGCTTCGGAACCGCAAAACACGGCCATGAGTGAATTACGCTGGTTGAATCTCGCGATGATTCTCAACCAACTGGAATCGACTTCGGTGGTTGATCAAGCTGCTCCGGAGGGACGCGAAAAGCTGACGGCTTGGCGGCAGGCGTTTCGAAAGACTCCCTTGCTCAAGGCGACCGTGAGCGAATTGGCGGTGCGGCTGGATATCACTTCGCAAGCGCTGCGCCTCTTTCTACGCCAACACGGGATGACGCCGCGACGTTTCTTACTCGAGATCCGCATGCAGCATGCGCGTCATCTGCTTTCCGGCACTCCACGACCGATCAAAGAGATCGCGTCGGAATGCGGTTACGCAGATGTCGTGGCGTTTCATCGTGCGTTTGCGGGTTACTTTTCTGAAACCCCGGCCAACTATCGGGAACGTCATCGCCAGTTGTTCACTGGTTAATCCGCGCAATCTTAAACTCCCCTCTTATGTCCTCCATTCTTGATCAATTTAGTCTCTCAGGAAAAACCGCACTCGTGACGGGCGCCGCCCGGGGCATCGGTCAGGTTTGCGCCAAGGCGTTGGCCGAAGCTGGGGCTGATGTGGCGATCACCGATTTACCCGGATCGGGTCTCGAATCCACGGCCGCCCTGATTCGCGCGGCCGGACGTCGCGTGATGATTCATGAAGCGGATGTCACGCAAAGCAGTGACGTCGATGCGATGATTAAGCAGGTGGAAACCGAGATGGGCGGGATCGACATCGTGTTTAACAACGCGGGCATCTGCATCAACGCTCCGGCGGAAGATATGACCGACGAACAGTGGCTTCAGGTCGTGAACGTGGATCTCAACGCGGTCTTCTATGTCGCGCGTGCGGCGGGGCGCTCGATGATCGCTCGAAGAAATGGCGGGCGCATCATCAACACCGCCTCGATGTCCGCGCACATTGTTAATCGCCCGCAAAATCAGTGCGCTTATAATGCGGCGAAGGCAGGCGTCGTGCAGTTGACCAAATCGCTCGCCTGCGAATGGGCGCCACATCAGATCAACGTGAATTCGATCAGCCCCGGCTACACTTCCACGGCGATGACGATGAAGGTCGCGCACATGCATGAAGAGTGGATCGCGGAAACGCCGTCCAAGCGGATGGCAGCGCCCGAAGAGCTCGCCCCAGCGGTGGTGTTTCTCGCTTCACCGGGAGCAAGCTTCGTGACGGGTCACGATCTCGTGATCGATGGCGGCTTCACCTGTTGGTGAGGTGGTCGTCTAATTCGTCGCCGCCTTGATCTTCTGATCATCCGGCACGAGGGGCGGATCGACGATGTGGGCAGAAGCCGTTTCGCGCCAATCCATCGCGTCGGCGGCATCCTGCAGGCGCTTCACCTCGTCTGGGAATTGTGCACTCATGTCGTGCTGTTCGGCGGGATCGTTTTGTAAATCGAAAAGCAGCCCCGCTCGCTTCTCTACGCCTGTTTCAAGTCCGGGATATTCGCTTGGGTGCGGTTGTTTTCCCGGCGCGATGATCGTCGTTCCGTCGTGAGGTTTGCGTTCGGTGTAGGGAGCGCCGACCGGCAGTGAGGCAAAGGCCCAGGGTTGTTGCAGATGTAATTTCCAACGCTCGTCGCGGATGGTCATCGCACCGCGATCGGTTTGGGAGAACAGAAATTGATATTCACGATGAGTAGTCTGGCCGTTGATCAGAGGCATGAGATCATAACCGTCGATCACTCGATCCGAAGGCGGTTCGATGCCCGCCGCTTCGAGTGCGGTGCTGAATAGATCCATCGTGATGGAGGGAGTTGCGATCTCCTGATCGGCGGGGATGTGGTATGGCCACCAGGCAATCATCGGCACACGGGTGCCACCCTCAAACGTGCTCGCTTTCATTCCGCGAAGTCCACCAGTGCTGCCACCATACCAGGGCCCGTGATCGCTGGTGAAAAGCACGAGCGTGTTTTCCGCGAGTCCGGTCGTGCGCAGCTGTTCGAGGAGGGTGCCCACGCTCGCGTCCAGTTCGGTGACGGTATCGGCGTAAAGTCCGGCTCCGGTCTTACCGTCGTATGCGGGTGAGACAGACAGGGGTTTGTGCGGTGCGGTCGGCGCGTAGTGCAGAAAGAAGGGCTGATCTCGATTGCGGGTTATGAAATCCATGGACCATTCGGTGTAGCTATTTGCCAAAGTGGTTTGATCGACGGGATAAGTTTCACGTTCCGTGCCGTGGAGCAGTTGAACGGGGCGCATGTCGTTGCTGTAAGGAATTCCTCGATACTCATCAAAACCACGATTGGTGGGGAGATATTCCGGTTGGCGATGACCGAGATGCCATTTGCCAAACATGCCGGTAGCGTAACCGGCGGATCTGAAAAGATCGGCCAAGGTGATTTCGGTATCGGGCAGCGCCATACGATCGCAGCGCTCTTTGCCGTCGGGGGTGGGGTTTTCCACTAGGCCGCACCGCACTGGATAGCGACCGGTGAGCAGGCCGGCACGACTGGGAGCGCAGACCGGACACGGCGAACTGAACTGGGTGAAGCGTGTGCCCTCTTTCGCCATGCGATCAAGATGTGGCGTCGCGTAGCGAGTCTGGCCGTAACAACTCAGATCTCCATAGCCGAGATCGTCGGCCATGATCACGATGACGTTGGGGCGGGAGGTGGGGTTGTTCATGATTGTTGAGGTAGGGCTCGACCTCCGGGCGGGCCGCTCGGAGGTCGGCCCCTACCCTTTCGACTTTTAGATTGGTTCTTTGGGAAAGAAATTGGGCACTCGCAGCAGGAGGCGACCGCGACCTTTGAGCGCGAATGATCCGCCGCTCGATTTTGGAAGCGGTTCACCGGTTTCCGTGTTGATCACTGCGGTGACTTCGCGATCAAAGCTGAGCGCTTCATCGGCAAAACTCATGCGTTCGGCGATTACATCGATGTTGAGCGCTTTGCGCACGGGAACGTAATGCAGCAGCGTGACGAGGAGATCGTCTTCCCGGCGGCGGGGCACGCTCAGAACAGTGCTGGGTAATTGCTCGCCGACGGCGGGCGGACCGATGAGCGATTGGAGGAGTTGCTTCCACGCGGCACCGATTACGAGGACTCCGGATTCGCGGTAATCGCGAAAGACCGGATCGGCGATACAGGCCCAACGATCCGCGAGCACGATGGCGGGGTCGTTCGATTCACCGAGTTTCGGTGGCGATTGAAAATGCGAACAGAAGCGCTCGTTGGTGCGCTCGAAATATTGTTCGTGTCGCCATGCGACGGTGCGCGCTTCGCCTTGCGCGGTGATCGCGGGGCCTTGTCGATACACCACCCGATCCACGTGAGCCCAATCCGCCGCGAAGCCTTCTTCGACGCGCCAATAGATCGGTTGATCACTCCCCTGCCCGCGGCGTTTCAGCGGGAGGAAATCGAGCGCCCACTTTCCCGTTTCGTCGAAACCGGCGTTGCCGGAGAGTAGCAGCTTGCCGCCATCTGCATAATAGGCGCGCAGCTTTTCGCCGAGCGCTTCGGTGATGGGAGTCGTGTCGGGCAGGACGACCAATGCAAACGCATCGAAGTCGGAAGCATCGTCGATCACGGCGCAGTCGTAGTGCGTTTCTTCGCAGAGCATGACGGCACCGGATTCGGATCGCGCGGTCATCTTTTCATCGGAGCCGGGCACGCCCGCGAGTAACACGCCGATTTGCGGACAGGCGCTGGTGTTGACGTAGAACGGTTCGGCGGCTTCGACCTTTGCGTAAACCTCTTTGATCAGCGCATAGGCTCCGAGATCGAGTTGACCAGTGGGGTGCATTTGATCTCCGACTTCGACCATGCCGCCCATCGCTTGAGCGCGGAAGCATTCGAACTCAAGGGCGGGCACCGGTTTGATCCCACCGAAGTCGCCCCATGATTTTTGGAAGCGTCCGGTTTGGCCGAGCCACGGTTTGCCGAGATAGGAAATCTGCCGCGCGAGTTTGGGAAAGTGATGGTAGCCCCAGTGGCCAGTGGGGAGCGATTCGACTTCGTAGTGGGTTTGCTGCGACGCGCGGCCACGAATCGAGTAGCGGCTATCCACGTAGCAAAAACTACCGGTGTTGTAGAAAGTGGAAGCGTTCGGAGATTTGGCTTTAGCGAAGGCGGTGAACCGCGCGGAGATTTTATTTTGGGCGAGCACGCGAAACTTCACCCAGCTCGCGTGGCTCTGATCCATGAGACCGTGTTCGGCGCGGAAGCGTTGGCTGACATCGCTCCAGCAGCAGCCGGGTGCGTAAGAGAGGATGTCGTAAAACATGCCATCAACGTCGTAGCTGGAAAACAGTTCCGAAACGTGGGCCTCGACGTATTCGAGATAGTCTGGCTCCAACCAATTAACGTAACGCCATCCACCGGGATCAATCGTGCCATCCTCGAGTTGATTTTTCACCTGAGCGATTTCGCCGTCGGCATGACGTTGCATCCATTCGGGATGACGATCCGCGGTCCATTCATCCCACGCCATCGTCGTGTAGATGGGGCAGCGGATGTTGCGACGATGGAGGGCTTCGATTTGTTCGCCGAGGAGATCGCGGCCATGCAAGCCCGGATGCATTTCGCCGACCTTGGTGGGATAGTAGTAGAGCCCGTGATGGCAGCGCGCGAAAAGCGTGATCGAGTTGATCCCCGCGTCGGCCACGGTCGCGGCAAACGTTTCCGGATCGAAATCCGCCCCCACCTTATCAATTGCCGCAGAGGTATGAAAATCGAGATGCACCTGACGAGTGCGGGTGAGATCGTGAATGGCGGGCATGGGTATCAGCTGACGACGTGACGCACCTCGCGCCGTTCGTTCTTTTCGGTGTAGTTGAGGAGACGGCCTAGGAGCTGCGCTTTAGTTGCGGCGCATTCGGGATCATCCCAGCGGTTCACAAACTCGGAGGGGTCGTTGGCCAGATCGTAGAGTTCGCCGAATTCTTCGCCGGCATACCAGGTGAGTTTCCAATCGCGTGTGACGACGGTGCGCAGGCGCAATCTTTTGGGATCATCAACCATTTCCACATAGGCTTCTTCGCGACAATTGCCCGTGCCATTGGCGATCGGGAGGAGTGATTCGCCGTCGAGCGAATCGTCGGGCGCGACTTGAGTTGCGGCTAGAACAGATGGCACTATATCGATTAATCCGACCGGAGAATCGACGGCGCTCCCGGCTGGCAGGCCAGCGGGCCAACGCATGATTAGGGGCACGTTGAGAAGCGCTTCGTAATGAAAGGGTCCCTTAAACCAGAGGCCGTGATCGCCAAGGAGTTCGCCGTGATCGCTGGTGAAAATTACAAGCGTGTTTTCCGCAAGGCCGCGTCGCTCGAGGGTGGCCATTACCGTTTCGAGACTGCGATCAATCAGCTGCACCATGCCGTAGTAGGCCGCGCGAGCCCGACGATTTTCCTCGTCGGTTAATTGATCGAGCGGCGGATTTCCGGTCTGCGCGGTAAACGAATACGTGCCGCGTTTATCCCACTTCTCAATCTCGCCGTGATAGGTATCGGCGAAGTGTTCAGGTTTGTCGTCGAGCTCGCCTTCGCGTTTGAGCGGCGAAGGCACGGTGGCCGGATCGACCTTGCACGGACAATCGCTTGGCAGCGCGTGCGGGTGATGCGGATCTTGAAAACTGACGGTAAGAAAAAAAGGTTCTTCGGGCTTGGCTTCTTCCAGAAACGCGGTGGCGCGCTCCCCTGCCCACGTGCTGTTGTGCATGGCGGTGGGCATATTCCAATCGATCGCCTCACCGCCGAATCGAGGGGTGTCGTGCCGCATGGCGTATTCTGGAATCTCGCCGCCGTTTTTACTGCGCACCCATTCGCCGTAGTGGCCATGGCGATGACCATAGGCAGCATGGCCGATGCACAGCTCCACGTTTTCAAAACCGTAATACGGTCCCGCCCAATCTGGATAACGAGAGCTGGGGTTGTTTGCTTCGACCGAGAGTTCGGGCGGCGCGACGTAAGCCTGAAAGTGCGCTTTGCCGATATAGTGCGTGCGATAACCTTCCGCGCTGAGACGATGCGAAAGCATTGGGGTATTTTCCGGCACATGGGTGCCGACATGCCACGCGCCGTGACGTGAGGGATAGACTCCGGTGAACAGGCTCGCCCGCGATGGCGTGCAGACAGAGCTGTTGCAATACGCGCGATCAAACCGCACGCCTTCGGCCGCGAGCTGATCGATCACGGGGGTTTTCATGTGAGCCGCGCCGTAGCAACCGAGCGTATCGGTGCGTTGCTGATCCGTCATGATCAACAGAATGTTGGGGCGCTGAGCTGGCTCACCCATCGATGGCATTCTCCAGCAGTTTGTAAGTTTGCGGGCCCAGGCCGTCGTTGAATTCCTCGAGTCGGGCGAGCAGGCGGCGGCGCATACTCTTGGCCGTTTCACGCGCGTTGGGATCGTCAATGCGGTTGTTCATTTCGGCTGGGTCTGCGTCGAGATCGTAGAGCTCGTCGATATCGGAGGGATTGAAAACGTATTTCCAATTTTCGTGCCAGAGGATGCGCTCCACAAACATCACGCGGTGGCCGTGATCCTCGGCGAGCATGTCTTCGCGCCAATCGTCGGGGGTCTCGCCGTTGAGCAACGGGCTGAGATCGCGTCCGTGAATGTCGGAGCCCATGGCAGTGCCGGCGGTGGCGCAGAAGGTCGGCGCGAGGTCGATTAGGCTCACCCATTCCGAGCACACTCGGCCACGCTGTTCAGTGGTCGCGTGAGGTGGTTTGATGATGAGGGGAATGCGGTAGAGTTCTTCGTGGGCGAGACCGCCCTTGTCGAAAAAGCCGCCGTGGATGCCAATCGATTCGCCGTGGTCGGAGGCGAAGACGATTAGCGTGTTTTCGTAGAGTCCGCGCGATTTCAGGCCTTCGATCAGGCGGCCGACTTCGTGATCCACCATGGCGACTTGCGCATAGTAGCGCGCGATGACTTGTGCCCAATCGTTCCACGAGGTCTGCGCGGCGGCAGGGAAAATGCTTTCCCGGAAACGGCGATGCCAGTGCGGGCGGCCTTCAAGATTGTCGCGGAAGCTGGGCCACTCGGGGATGTCGTTCGGATCGTAGAGATCTTTGAAATCTTCTGTTGGCAGGTAGGGGGCGTGCGGTTCCCAATAGTGGCAGCCGATGAAGAACGGCGCGTCATCGGTGCTGTAATCATCGAGCTGAGTGAGCACTTGTTCGGTGACGAAATGACAGGGCGATGAGCGGATATCGCCTTCGGCCCAACCACTGGTGTTGCCTCCGCTTTTGGTCGGATCGCCACCTTCGGCTGCGAATTCGAAATGCGGTTTCGGTTCGGGCAGGCCGCGCTCGCGCAGGTGATTAAGGAAGGTTTCATCGCTGCGGATACCGCCGTAATCGCGCAGACTGAATCCTGAAAAGCCGGCCTCGGTCGCGGTGGGCGTGAGCCCTGCATGCCACTTGCCTTGATGGCCTAATCGGTAACCGGCTTCAGCGAGTTTTTCGGGATAGAGCGTAAGCCCAGCGCCACACGCGGTTTCATCGAATCGCGAATACACGCCGGTGTTGAACAGGACGCCATGCGCGTGCGGATAGAGACCGGTGAGCAAGCTCGCGCGAGCGGGAGTGCAGAGCGCGCTGGGCGTGCAGGCGTGATCGAAGCGGATACCATCGGCCGCGAGAGCATCAATCTGAGGGGTGCGGGAAATCGTCGCGCCGTAGCAGGAAAGGGTGTGCAAGGCCTGCTGATCCGTCATGATCAGCATGATATTGGGGCGCTTTGCAGGGGTTGAGCACATACCTGAAGCTGACCTTTGTGAGCCACCATTGCACGCGCAAGATAATAAGAAACACAGACATATCCATTCCGGAACATAAAAAAACTTGTTTCATATAATTCATCACTTCACCCTCTGAGTTCCCTCGCTCATGTCTGATAAACGCACGCTTCATCTTGTCGGCCAAGCTCACCTCGATCCGGTCTGGATCTGGCCGTGGCGCGATGGGGTTTCCGAGGCGATGACGACGTTGCAATCGGCGGTGAACTTTCTCGATTCGGAGCCCGACTTTAAGTTCACGCGCGCGTCTTCAGAAATCTATCGCTGGGTGCAGCAGGCTGACCCGCGTCTGTTTGAGCGGATCAAACATTATGTCGCCGAGGGGCGTTGGGAGATTGTCGGCGGTTGGGTCGAGCAGCCTGATTGCAACCTGCCTTCGACCGAGAGTTTCGTGCGCCAGAGTCTCTACGGAAAAAGCTATTTTCAGCAGGAATTTGGGGTCGATGTGAAGATCGGCTACAACGTCGATTCGTTCGGGCATTCGGTGGGGCTGCCGCAACTGCTCAAGCGGGCCGGTTTCACTCACTACATTTGTATGCGCCCGATGGTTTGGGAGACCGATCTGCCTGCGCTGTTTTGGTGGGAATCGCCAGATGGCTCGCGAGTGCTCACCTGGAAGTTGCCGCAAAACTACGGGCAGGAACCTCACGCGGATGCGGATCGATTCGAACAGGATGTGCGTCAGGCAGTGGAAGTGGGTTTCGCGCCGGGAATGCAGCACGGGATGTTTTTCTATGGCGTGGGCAACCACGGGGGCGGGCCGACGCGACGTCAGCTCGATCGCATTCGCCAACTGCAAAACGATCCGGAGATGCCGGAGATCAAGTTTAGCACCGTGGCGGAATACTTTGCGGCGATCGAAGCCGATCCGGCGATGGCCGATGTGCCGGTGATCAAGACCGAATTGAACAAGCATGCGCCCGGTTGCTACTCAGCGCATGCACGAATCAAACGCGACGCGCGACGGGCGGAGCGTCAGCTCGTGCTCGCCGAAACCGCCGCGACAGCCTCCCGCATCGCGACGCCCAATCCTCCCCTCGCGGCCAATCTACAACGCCCATGGGAGCACCTACTCTTCAATCAGTTTCACGATATTTTGGGCGGCACATGCACGCCGACGAATGACCCTTCGATCCGTGATCGATTCGGGGCGGCGATTCATCCGGCGGACGAAGTCGCCACGCTCGCACTGCACCGCGTGGCGCGCGAAGTGGATCTGAGCGGGGTGCCGGAGGGCGCGTTATTTTTGTGGAATCCCCTGCCCTGGCCGCGATTGGTCGAGGTGGGTTTCGATACGTTTCAGGCGCCGAATGGCGGCGAACCGCTCAAGCGATTGGTCGCGCCGGATGGCGAGAAAGATTATCCGATTCAATGGACGAATGCGGAGCCGTGTTTCGGACCGATGGGGATGGAATGGAAGCGACTCAATGCGGTCGTGCCGTTGCCCGCCTGCGGCTATCGAGTGTTCACGCTCGATGCCGCTGAGCCGACGCGACATACCGCGCCACTCGAACCATGTTTCTTGGCCGATGAAGAGAACCCTGGTATTTACGAATGGGATACGCCCTGTGGTGATAAGCTGCTCGCGGCTCCGATTTCACTGAGCATCTGGCAAGATACCGGTGATACCTGGGGGCATAAGCTCGATGGCTATGACGAATGCATCGGCACGCCCGCGCTCAAGGAATCGACCGTGCTCGTGGAGGGGCCGCTGATGCGTTGCGTGAGACAACGCGCGACGTGGAAGAATTCGGAGATCATGATCCATTTCCGCCAATGGATTCATCAACCGGGCATCGAGATTTCGCTGCGGGTGAATTGGCAGGAGCATCGCGAGATTCTGAGGCTGGAAATCCCCACGGCGCTGACCCATGCGATCACGGCTGCCGCTTCGCCCGGTGCGAATGTGGAACGCCCGACGAATAGCGGTGAGCAACCGGCCAGCGAATGGGTCGTGCTCACGGGTTTACTGGGCGAAGTGCAAACGGAGTCGGTGCAACTCGTGACGGATGGCGGCCTCAGCTACAGTTCCGCTGAGGGTTGCCTGCGGGCGATCGTCACGCGCTCGGCTTACTACGCGCATCATCACCCTAAGTCGCCGCAAGATCCGCTCGAGAATCCGCTGCTCGATCAGGGGTGGCAGGAGAGCCGGTTCTGGATCAACGCGGGCACGGGAAATTTCAACGCGATCAACGCGCATCGCTACGCGGCCGAAGTGCTGCACACCGCCGAACGCGTTTACGACAGCGCGCATCCCGGCACACTGCCGCGCGAGGCTTCGTTGATTTCGGTCGAACCAGCCAACGTCACCATGACCGCCTGTAAGCTCGCCGAAGATGGCGCCGGCTGGATCGTGCGCCTGATCGAAACTTCCGGCAAAGACACGACTGCGACCTTGCGATCCACCTTGGGCGAAGCCCGCGAATGGACGGTCGAAGTGCTTGCGGCTTCGCTCATCACCGTGCGATTACCCCTCAATGGAAACGCTCCGGCGGTCCTTACAGATTTACTCGAAAACCCTACCCCTCCCTCAAACTGATCCATGTCTAAGCGACCGAATATTCTTCTCATTACCACTGATCAACACCGCTGGGATCACCTCGGCCACCAAGGCACACCCGGCATCAGCACGCCGCATCTAGATCAGCTCGCGCGCGAGGGAGTGCATTTCAATCGCGCCTACACGCCTTCGCCGCTTTGCGTGCCCTGTCGCAATTCGTTGCTCACCGGAAAGTATCCTTCATCTCACCACGCGTATTCGATTGGGATGACGGTCGATCCATTTCACAGCTGCACTCTGCCCGGGGTGCTCAGCGAATCGGGATACCACACGAAAATAATCGGCAAGACCCACTTCGTGAGTCGCGTGCACGAAGCGCAGCACATGGCGGGTGATCAGGAACCGACCACCGAATTTTTCCGCAACTGGACCGGTCCTTATGCGGGCTTCGACGAAATTACTGCGTCCACCGGACACAACATACACGCCGACCCTGACATGCACTATAAAGTGTTTCTCGAAGATTCGGGACAGGATTACACGAAGTGGTTTTACGCCGGCAAACCCGACTACGATCACCATTGGGCAGGCGTGTGGGATATCCCCGAAGAATACCACGACACGCATTGGGTGGGCATGGAAACGGAGAACTACATTGAGAAAAAATCAGGCGACGAAGAACCGTGGTTCTGCTGGGCAAGTTTTCAGGATCCGCACGAGCCTTTCGTGTGTCCTGAGCCATGGTATTCCAACGTCGATGCCGATGCGCTGGAAACCTACGAAGGCTATAGCGAAGGCGAATTCGATGATCGTCCCGACATCTACAAACGGATGCTCACGCGCGACTTCAAACCTTACAACGAAGGCAACGGTGTGCCGTGTTCGTTTGGTGTGCCCGACATCACCAAACGCGGCAAAGCGGCGCTGCAAGCCACGGCGGGGATGCTCGCATTTGTCGATGATCGCATCGGCCGGATGCTCAAGAAACTCGAAGACACTGGGCAGCTCGAAAACACGATTATCATCTACACCTCCGACCACGGTGAACTTCACGGTCACCATGGATTGTGGGGCAAGGGGCTCGCCGCTTACGAAGATTGCCAACGCGTGCCGCTGATCATTTCCGCGCCCAAACTCTTTCCCGCCAAAGGCACCACGCAGGCGCTCGCGAGCCTCGTCGATTTGCCGCGCACCTTCCTCGGACTCGCCGACACGAAAGTGCCGCAAGGCATGCAAGGTCGCGACCTCTCACCGCTCCTGCGCGGCGAAACCGAAACCGTGCAAGACGCCGTGATGATCGAAAGCCGACCCACGCAGCACACGCTTTATCAACACACGTTGATCACCGCCGATCACAAACTTTGCGTCTATCGCGATTGGGATGAAGGCGAACTCTACGATCTCAAGGCCGATCCCGATCAATACACCAATCTCTGGACCGATCCCGCCTCACGCGACCTCCGCGAAAAACTCCTCCTCCGCCTCGCCCGCCAACACATGCAACGCGAAGGCGAAGTGCACCCACGGATCAATTTTGGTTAGGCGATTTCGGTTGTATTAGGTAGGGGCAGTTATCCCTAACTGCCCTTGGCAAATATTGATCGAACTCAGGGCTGTTAGGCATCCGGCCTTCGCGTAAAACTTCAGAGGACAAGTTAACCGCCCTACCCTATAGATATCCAGCTCAGGTAGTCTCGCCTTGAGAGAGGTGCACATCGACGCGTTCGGCGCGGGGTTCGCTGGCTTGCAGGCAATCGACGGCGAGTTGGCCCATCATTTCGAAATCGACATTCAAGGTGCTGAGTGGGTGTTCGCCTTTCACGGCGGGGGTGCCGATGCCGGAGAGGAGGCCGACTTGTTGCGGGCACTCCAAACCTTCGGCGAGCAGATCCTGATGGAAGCGGTAGGACCAGTTGTCATCGGGACAGTAAATGCCGATGCGGCGATTTTCTTTTTTCAGTTCGCGGACGAAGGCGAGGCGCTCTTCGGGTGTGCGCGGTTTGCGAACGTCTTTCGCGCTGAAGGGCACGCCAATCATCTCGGCGGTTTCGACGCCACGTTCCATCGCTTGGTGGATGTAGTGATCGTCGTGGGGGGAAACGAAATAGATCTTCTCGAAGCCGCGGCCGTAAAGATGCGCAAAGGCGAGGAGCGCGCTGCGGTGAAAATTTGGGAAGACGGCGGAGACGAAATCGAGCGAGGTCTTGCGGTTGATCACGACCATGCGTTTGAGGCGGTCGCGGAACTTGGCGAGCACTTCGTCTTTCCAGACGTTGTCGAAGATGATGCCTTCGCAACTGTTGGCATGGGTGGCGAAAAACTCCGAGAGGATGTGCTCTTGGGTGGCGGCCGAAGCGTAGCGGACGGCGCTGTTGATATCATCCTGCACGATGAGCGCGGGATTGTGAATCAAGAGGATGCCGCGCTTGTATTGGGCGGAGCGTTCGGTGACGCCGTGCATGATCTGTTGCAGCACGACATTCCAAAGTTGGAGGCGCGGAAGCATGCAGGCGAAGGGTTGCACGGTATCGACGAGGTGACGTGCTTCGGCGGCGTAGAAACGCCCGTTGCTGTGTTGCCAGAGCACGCCTTCATCGGCGAGTCGCACGAGAATCCGATAGGCGGTGGAGCTGGAGACTTCGTAGGTCGCGGCGAGTTCGCGCGCGGGAGGAAGAGGGGCACCGGTGGCCCATTCGCCGCGTTTAAGCTTCTGGCGAATCTGCTCTTGGATCTTGATGTTTTTGGGGGACTGCTGTCGCACGGCGGGTAAGGGTTTCGCGCGCGGGGCGCTCTCTCAAAGATGGGAGGTTTATCTCAAATGTGACACATCGCGCTGTCCATACTGAAACGCTGAGCCTAATTGTTTAGAAATAACGCTTCGATTAACCGCCGCGCGCACGAGTTTCTCGTCAGGAGATCGCGTGGCGCGAGCGGTGAAATACGATTTCAGGTCAATTGTAGCTCAGTGATTGTTCGTGGATTGCGTCGTCTTGCCCGCCTCCGGCTGGCAAGACTCGCAATGACAGTTATGCGGTGCGTTTAGAACCGTAGGCGCGCGCTGAACTGGAAGTTGCGACCGTTGGCGAAGGCACGATTACGCGACATGTAGAGCTCGTCGGTCACGTTATCCACGCGGAGAGTGAGCTCCAGTGGGTAGTTCTCACTCTTGGTTTTGTAACCAAACACGAGGTCGATCGCGGTGTAAGCGGGATAGGAAACTAGGAGGTTGTTGACGTCGGGGCTGAGTTTGGCTTCGCCGCGTTTGTTGAGACCGGCACCGACGTAGAAACCACTGATGGGGCCTTCGGTGAAGGTGTATTTATTCCATAGTGCGAAGTTCTGCTTCGGCGCTTCACCCACGGCATTTCCTTCCTGGGAAGGCGTGTCGGCATTTGAGACGACCTTGGCATCGATGTAGGCGTAACTCACGGTGACCTGCCAGTTTTCGACCGGTGTCATGATGATATCGGCTTCGTAGCCTTTGCTGCGTTCCTCACCAGAACCGATGAACCAGAGACCGCCGGCGGGATCGTTGTTACGACGATCCACATCCTGACGAACGATACCGACTTTGCTGATGTCAAAGAAACTGACGGTCGCGTTGAAACGGCCATTGGCGGCGTTGTATTTCAGGCCGATGTCCGTGCCTTCACCAGTGGCGGGATCGAATTGCGAACCGTCGGGATTGACCGAGGTGTTTGGAGTGAAGGACTCGCTGTAGGAAGCATAGATGCCGAGTTCTTTCGTGATATCGAAGAGGGCACCGTATTGAGGGGTCCAACTCTTACTCGTCGGCACAGTGCCGAGGGAGGCGGGCGTGGTGCGTCGATTGAGCGTCGAGGAATCGACCACATCGTAGCGCATACCGAGGAGGGTGTGGAGGCGGGACGAAAAGAGCTCGGCCTGATGCACAGCGTAGAAGGACCAGGTATCTTGTTCGGTGAAAAAATCAGCGGGAGTGAGCGCGCGATTGGCGGCGGTGATCGGAATCGAAAAATTCCAGTTGGTGGGATCTTTTAGATTCATCGGGGGCACCGCGTTGTTTTGACGGCGTGCGACCTGATCTTGTTCAAAGGTGGTATTTTCGTAACCGACCAAGATGCGATGCACGGTTTCACCTATATCGAAACGACCGGTGAGTTCGCCCTGAAAGGCGAGCTCATCACGTGTGACCTGACGATCTAGCACATGGACTCGGACAAACCCGAGTTGTCCACCAGATCTAAACTCTGCCGCGCCTCCGAGGCGGGTGTCCTGATCGAGATCGGTCTTGGTTTTGTTTACCACGGCGCGAAGCGCGAAACGATCATCGGCGAAGCGGTGTTGGAAATCGGCGCTGGCGAACGAGGTCTTGGTGTTCTTGTGTGCGTCGGGGCCTTGGTGGTTAAACGTGACCGGGAGGCCGTAGTAATCGGGCTGCACGAAACCAATGCGCTGGTTGGAGTCATTGAGTTTGAGGATCGCTCCACTGGCGGGGGTCGATTTCAGATCCTGATATTCGTAGGCGAGATTCAGCGTGGTTTTCGGCGTGAAGCGGAAAGTCAGCGAGGGGGCGATCGTCACGGTATCGTCTTTCGCGTAATCGGATTGGTAGCCGATGTTGCTGACTCCGGCGACCAGGCGGTAGGCAACCATGGCATCTTCCCCGCCAAGTGGGCCGGTGAAATCGACCGAGCTGGTGAAGGTAGAGTAGTCGCCGACTTGCAGGTTGAGTTCACCGGCTTGTTCAAACTTAGGCTTCTTCGTGATCATGTTGATCAGACCACCCGGTTCGGTGATGCCGTAGAGGATCGCGGCGGGGCCTTTCACTACTTCGATGCGATCAAGGGTGATCGTGGAGACGAAGTTGGATTCTGAAAGCGTATCGATGCCGTTGCGCATCGGGTTGGGGTTCACAAAGCCGCGCAATGCGAACCGGCCGGGCTCGTTGGTCGCGGGATTGGCTGACGCGGCATATTCCATCACGCTTTCGATGTCGGAAGCGTTGATATCATCGAGGAAGGTGCGGGTCATCACCTGCACGTTCATCGGGAGATCCTGCAAGGGCACGTTGGTCTTGGTGGCACTGATGGAATTACCGGCGTAGTAACCGGCGTCTTTATCTGTGTTTACCTCGAAGGGGGAAAGCTCCACGACTTCAGAGTCTTGAGCGAAGAGGTGGGCTGGGGTTAGGGCGGCGGCAAGCGCGAGCAAGCTCAAGGCCCCGAGTTTTCGGGCGTGAATCGGCGTCATGGTCATTTTGAGGTGGGGTTAAAGCGATCCGACAAGCGGCAATCGGTTACATGTTTCGCAACATTAAATAGTTTGTGTCAATTGTAATTCACTTTGATTGGTATGTGTGTCGTTTCGTTTCAATTCCTCATAATTGCCCATTCTGGGGCGATTTTATCGCAAAATATCGACAACAGCATCAGGTTAACGACACAATTGGCCCATTCATAGGATGAGAGATGGGCTTGATGTTTCATATAAATTAACTCTTTGTCTCATATAGAACGTCTTTCAAGTGACCCCTTCCCCTTCCCCTAAATCACTTCGTCCCCGCCCGCTCTCTGGCCTGCTCGCCGCAGGCACTATGCTGAGCAGCGCTCTGGCGGCGGCTCCCCAGCCCAATGTGATCGTGATTCTGGCCGATGATATCGGAGCGCATGAACTCGGTGTTTACGGGCATCCCACGCATCAGACCCCGCATCTCGACCGTCTCGCCAATGAAGGCCTCTATTTTGATACGGCGTATGCGCTGCCGGTGTGTCATCCCTCGCGGCATGCGCTGATGACTGGGCAATACCCGCATAACAATGGGGTTTTCCACTTTGCTAATCGGGGCGGAGGTCCGCCGCTCGAATACCGCGGCGATGATAATATCGCGGCCCAGTTAACTTTCGGGCAGCACTTCCAAGACTCGAGCTACGCCACCGCGATGGCGGGTAAGTGGCAGCTTTCGGGCGAGCTGCCTACTCTGATTAAAGAAACGGGTTTCGATGAGTATTCGATGTGGGCTTATCGTAAAAACCTTCCTCCCGGTGCCGAGAAGTTGGTGGGTTACGAAGAGGGCCCCGGTTCGCGCACCTCGCGCTACTGGCACCCGAGTATCATTCAAAACGGCGAGCACCGGCCGACCACGATTGATGATTATGGTCCGGATATGTTCACCGATTTCCTGATCGATTTTGCGCGCCGCAATCATGAACAGCCCGAAAAGCCGTTCTTTCTCTATTACTCAATGGCTCTCCCCCACGAGCCCTACTATCCCACGCCAGACGATCATCCTGGGCCGCACCAAAAATTTAAAAAGGACGACGCCAACTGGCGTTCCAATGTCGAATACATGGATAAACTGGTGGGGCGTCTCGTGGCGGCACTCGAAGCCAGCGGACAGCGCGACAATACGCTGATCGTTTTCATGGGCGACAATGGCACCAGCAAGTTTGGTAAAGGCTCCACCACCGAAATGGGCGCGCGGGTGCCGTTGATCTTTAATGGTCCAGGGCTAGTCAAACCGCAGGGCCGATCCAGTGAGCTGGCGGATATCACCGATGTATTCCCCACGATTTGTGAGGTCGCGGGGATTCGCGGTCCACCGGATCACCCGTTCGACGGGGTGTCTCTCGTTCCGTATTTACGCGGTGAAAACGAACCGCTTCGCGAATGGGTTTATGCGCCACTGGGTGGTTTGCGAACACTGCGCACCAAGCGCTGGTTACTCGAAAACAACAGCCCGTGGACTTTTGGCCAACTCTATGATTGTGGTGATTCGCGTGACGGAACCGGTTATCGCAATGTCACTGACGACAACTCGCCCGAGGTTCTTGCCGCAAAAAAACACTTACTTACAATTCTCCGGGACTTGCCCGTGCCGGAGGTTTCCCGCGATCATCCGCAACTGCGTGGCCGTGAACGCCCACACTATCTTATGCCCGACGAACGCCAACATTTGAACTCTCCCGCGATGATCGATCTCTGGCCGGAAGGCGTGCCCGATCAGCTCGAGAATCCACCGGCGGAGGAGCACGATGAACATCGTAGATGGTCCATCACGCATCCGACGCTTACGGTTTACCCTGCACCTAATCCGGTGAAAGGCGCGCCTCTTGTCATCGTTTGTCCGGGTGGTGGTTATCATAAACTCTCGTGGCAACACGGAGGGATTGGTGTGGCCAAGTGGCTCAACAGTTTAGGCATCACCGCTTTCGTTTTAAAATATAGGCTCCTCGAATATGGCCATCCCGCGCCCTTGCAGGATGTGCAACGAGCGCTCCGCATTGTGCGATCGCGTGCGGCGGAGTTTGGCGGCGATCCGAATAATGTCGGTGTTTCCGGAGCTTCGGCTGGTGGGCATCTCGCGGCGAGTCTCGGCACGCTCTATGATCAGAAGGTTGCGCCCGAAGGTGACACGTTGGGCGACATTAGCGCGCGCCCTGATTTTATGATGCTGCTTTATCCCGTGATCACGATGGACGCTCCGCATGTGCACCCGGGATCGCGTTTCGGATTGTTGGGTGAAACCTACACGCAGGAAGAAAGCGATTTGTTGTCATTGGAAAAGCAAGTCACCACGGAAACGCCGCCCGCCTTTATCGTTTGTTCGAATCAGGATGCGATTGTGGATGTGGAAAACAGTGTGATTTTCCAGCGCGCGCTCAAAGAGGCCGGTGTGCCGAGCGAGTTGCACGTGTTTGAAGAGGGTGAGCATGGTTTTGCGGTGCACGATCTCGAAGGTCCCAAGGGAGCTTGGCCCACGCTCGCAGAAGCGTGGTTAAGGCATCGGGGTTTTCTCCCTAAATAGAACGCAGAGTGTCCGCGGTGGATTGACCAGCTAGCGGCGCATCTCCAGCGTTCGATCTTCTGAACATGAAGAAAATATTCTGCCCCACCGACTTCACCGTCGCGAGTCATGCGGCTTTTCAGCACGCGCTTAGTCTCACCCTCGCTCATAAAGGTAACCTAATTATCATGCATGTGCCGACTGATGCTGATGATAAACACGGGTTTCCCGGAGTGCGGGATCAACTCACGAAGTGGTGTTTATTGGGCGAGGGAAGTTCGAAGGAAACGCTCAGCCATCTAGGCATAGATGTGGAGAAGGTCGTGGGTCGCACCGGAGATCCGGTCGATATTGTGCTGCATTATCTAGATCATAAACCGGTGGACTTGGTGGTGCTTAGCACGCACCAACGCGAGGGCCGCTCCCGCTGGCTGGGTCGCGCCATCGCCGAACCGCTCGCGCGAGGCTCTCACGCGATGACGTTGTTTCTGCCGCAGGGATTGGGCGGTTTCGTATCACCTAAAGACGGCTCTCTAAATCTGAAACGGATCCTGATTCCGATTAGTCGCCACCCCTCGCCACAACCTGCAGTGACGGCTGCGATCCAATTGCTATCTACGTGTGGAGTATCCGGCGCGACGATTACGCTGCTTTATGTGGGCGACGCTCCTGATATGCCCGCTGTCGATACGACCACTCATTATACTGTTCTTGGAATGACCCAAGAGATCCGCAGTGGCGAACCGGTTGAGAAGATTCTAGAAGTAGCCGAGGAGATTGATGCCGATCTCGTGGTAATGAGCACGGCGGGGCATCACGGGTTTCTCGATGCGCTGCGAGGCAGCACGACGGAACGCGTGCTACGCAAACTCTCATGCCCTTTACTGGCGGTGCCCATTAACAAAAAGGAAGAGAGCTAACGTTTCTCGGGTTTCATTCACCGATTAATCTTATGAGCAAAACTCGCTTTGCATTTGTCGGCACCGGTGGACGCGCCGTGTGTTTTATCGAGCCGCTAGTCACGACATATCGTGATCACAACGAACTCGTCGGGATCTGCGACAGCAGTCAGACACGGATGGATTATTATCAGTCGATGCTGACGGAGAAATGGGACGCTCCCGATGTCCCTTCCTTCCACGCTGATCGCTTCGACGACATGCTGCGTGAGACGCGACCTGATATTGTTTTCGTCTGTTCCAAGGATAGCACTCACCACGATTACATTATCCGCGCCATGCAGGCGGGCTGTGATGTGATCACCGAAAAGCCGATGACGATCGATGCGGAGAAGTGCCGCGCGATTCTCGAAACGCAGAAAGCCACGGGTCGGCGTTTACGCGTCTCATTCAATTATCGTTGGGGGCCTTATCGCACCAAACTCCGTGAACTGCTTGCATCCGGGACGATTGGCCAAGTGCGTTCTGTCAATCTGGAATACCTACTCGATACCAGTCATGGGGCGGACTACTTCCGTCGCTGGCACGCGCACATGGCTAATTCGGGATCGCTGCTCGTGCACAAAAGCACGCACCACTTTGATCTCGTGAATTGGTGGCTCGATGCGATTCCGGAGCAGGTCTTCGCTTACGGAAACCTCGCTTTCTACGGAAAGGAAAACGCCATCGCGCGAGGTGATGAGAAGCTCACGACCTATCCTCGCTACACCGGAGAACCCGCGGCGAAGGACGATCCCTTTCGGCTCGATCTCGAATCGAGTGAACCCTACCGCAAGCTCTACCTCGCGGCCGAAGCCGAGTCGGGCTACGTGCGCGATACCAATGTGTTTCGTGAGGATATCGATATCTACGATCAGATGTCGCTCAACGTGCGCTACCGCACCGGCGAATTGCTGACGTATTCGCTCAACTGCTTTTCGCCGCGAGAAGGGTTACGCGTATCCTTCAACGGAGATCGCGGTCGCATCGAGTATCACGAGTTTATCGGTTCGCAGATGAATCGCGCGGTTAACTCCGGCGATGATGAGCGTGACCAAGCACCAGCGAGTAGTGAGCCAAACGAACTGATCAGGGTCTATCCGCATTTCCAAGACAGCTACGATGTGACCATGCCCCCTTCGTCTGGATCGCATGGCGGTGCGGACAAAGTATTGAGTCATTCTTTTTATTCTCCCGATGCGCCGAAGACTGATCCCTCGGATCGGTTTGCCGGTCATGAGCAAGGCGCCGCTTCTATTCTGATCGGTGTCGCTGGCGTGCAATCGATCCGCCAAAACAAACCGATCAACATCAACGATCTCGTTTCGCTGAAGCCGGACGCGACTCGGCTCAGCGAGCTTGTTTAGATTTCAGTGCAAACGCGTGGGATCTGATCCTGTCGTGTCATTCAAGTCGCAGACGGCGGCAAAAATTTCAGCGGGTAACGGACCCGCTTCGAAATCATCCAGAGCCGATTGGAGTTCCTCCTGATTGCTCGCACCAATAACCACCCGATCTAGCTCCCCTACACTGAAGGTAAAACGGTGAGCGAGTTCTGGAAGTGATAACCCATACTTGTCCGCGAGAACCTTCAGCCGTGTTGCTCGATCAATTTGCGATCTCCACACCCAGGACG
>Ga0208414_1000548_pt1 | contig 35227 bp, 72 predicted proteins | sample AntAceMetag02UKE_FD_184770 | JGI IMG/M metagenome (GOLD analysis project Ga0208414, IMG submission 184770) | Saline lake microbial communities from Ace Lake, Antarctica - Antarctic Ace Lake Metagenome 02UKE (SPAdes) (version 2) | ecosystem: Environmental > Aquatic > Non-marine Saline and... | reverse complement strand
CCTCATTCGGGAACCATGTATTGGCTACAGCCTGGTTGTACAGGTCCATGGCCCACTGGTACTTGACTGGCTTCAGGAGAAGACCATCTTCTAAGGACTTACCTAAGATACCCATTATTGACATCCTTCACAGTTCATAGCTTCGGCGGGGTCGATAGGGCAAATTACACCGGCCACTATTTCGGTCTGTTGATTCTCTGGCATGGGTCAGCAATACTCCTCTTAATAGATGTCTAAGGTCCTGGAAAAATTAGGATGAAGTTCCAGTTTAGCGCAACCACAATGTTCTAGCTGTCAGGTTTCTAGTACGAAAACCCCTGTAGGAGCCTGGGAGTTGGGGCGCTTGGGGGGCAAAACTGCTTACGAAAAAACGCCGGATTGAGTTGACAAACTTGCCGTGTCGGGGCTATTATAGATAGATGTCTGGTATACTTAAATGTCTAAATAGACACACCCGAGAAAGAAGAAAACACTATAGAGCCAGAAGATTTTAAGCAGGTCAGACCTTGTTGACGTAACTCAACCTTAGGTGACCTGCCTCAACAGGAACAGAGGAGCACAATATGGCGTCACCTAAAATGAAACATGGCAAGACCTGGAATGGCAAGACCTGGGTTTGGGGGCCAGACCAAAGAATTTGGACATACGTACGAACACGCGGAGTTGACAGTCTCCTCTGGACCGTCATTTTCTGCCAGACCTTCATACCGATGGCTCTGTACCAAGCGCCTGTACCTATGGCACTTGGTGTAGTAGCAGCCGAGAATCTATTCGGAGTCGGCGGTGGAGATTTTGATAGCGACGAATACACCTACACAACAGTAACCGAGCGGGATGTAGAGCTCGCCGAACAACTAGGTATTAGTGGGGGAAACGGTGACGCCTCCCCGCTTATGAAGCCCGCAAGAGTTGTAACAGGTGGGGGTGAGGCTCAGGAGCTTTACCGAGTCAATCTACTCAAGTACTCAGACGCACAAATGCCGGTTGACAGTATTGTGACCACCAGTAAATTTGGGTGGAGAGAGGCGCCCTGCACCCAGTGCAGTAGTGACCACAACGGAGTAGATTTTGTCCCCGGTAGGGGTGCTCCTATATATGCAGTGCTAGATGGGCTCGTGGTCGAGGCAGGACTCCTCGGTGGGTACGGATGGTGGGTAAAACTTGAGCACAGGGTGCCTAACCCTGACGGTGTTATCGAAGTGTGGGAAACAGTTTATGCCCACATGATAGCCGAATCCATCCCCGAAGACGTGAAAATTGGGGCAGTTGTAAAAAAAGGACAAGCGATAGGGAATGTGGGAAACACCGGTGTGTCTACCGGCGCACACCTCCACTTTGAGATTAGAATAAATGGTGATAACGTAGACCCGTTGCCCATGATTGCGGAATACCAGGCACTCACGCAAAGTCAGAGCGGGGAACTCGAGGAAACTTACAAGTAGGAGACCACAGTGCCTTTTAACCGGGATAAGGATTGGTCTCAAGTCTGCCCCGAGGAGCACTCTCACGAGAAAGCGACCGTGTGTTATGCACACCACGGGTGCAGGTGCGAGTGGTGTGTGTCCGAGTCGAGGGCCCGCTACCAAGAACGCAACGGTAACGGGAAGTGGTTAGCAGCGGAGCTAATCGCCGAGGTGGTACATATGATGAGCCTCAACCAAAGTATGCACGCCACCCTGCAACAGATGGGTGTCAAGCCTGAGACGGCCAAGACAACTTTCTACAAGCATAACCGGGGCGATCTGGCCCGGATGCTTAACAGACAAGACAGCACCCACACCCCGAGGACTGGGGTAAAAGCGGAAAAGCGCCCGGCGTAAGAAGCCAGACGCTTTTCCTTTTCCTTTGTCGGGTAAGGAAACTTTAGTGTGCCTACAAGAAGTATATCACTCCATGCTCGAATGGCCTTGGGGTTCGCCACCTAGTTTTTCGACTTCGTCTTCGCACTGGAAGCAGTGGGGGTGACGTGGGAATAACTTTCCGTCCTCATTCTCAAGGGGCTGATGGAACTTTTCGTAGTGAGAGTGCGACACAAAGTGTGTGACCAAGGAGACGACTAAGGTGATAACAATAACGGCTGCTACAAAAAGAGCGGTCTCTGAAACGTACTCAAGAAAAATATCCATGTAACTATTATACAAAAGAAAGAACCCCCCTATTCGCTTGAGAATATAGTGGGGGGTTCAATCTTATCAACCAACTAGAAAGGAGCACGGATAATGGTATCCGCCACGAGGCAATGTCCAAACAACCTGCGTAGTTACTACACTACAGGACGTTCCTGGGAATGTCAAGTCCCTAGAACAAATGGGCGTCCGTGTCGTCCTTAATGGCTTCGGGGTTGAGCTCAATCTCTTTTGCCACCATCGTAATAGCAAGGTCGAGCCCCACGAGCACTTCTGGTCTGTGCGGCATCTTGTCTACGATAGAAGCCCGTAGAACTCCTAGACCGGAGAGGATGCTGTCTACTGTCTCTTTATTCCTCAACTTCGTGCCCCGCTTTGTGTAGGGTCAAGACAATGTTGTCCTCGGCGTCCACGTAGACAGCCGCAATCTCTGACCTTATGGTTACGTCCAAGTCACCGTAGACCGGAGTATCTTCTTTGGGCTTGAACGCGTCAACCTGGGCCAGCCACTCACGGACGTCTTTGAGAGTTATCCGTCCCTGGTGACCCGCGTTGGTGCTGATGGGGATGTAGCTAGAGGCTGTCACTCCCACGGTTTCTTGCTTGGTGTCTTCTTCCATATCTATCTTCCTATCTGTTAATATCCAGCAAAATGCTGGCGTCCTCAAACTGAGTTACTGCCCCGGTGGTGGTGACGCTGGGTCGAAAGCAGTCAATATAGGGGACTGCGTACTTGGGATTTTTGGGGTCCTCCCGGCACACACAGGTAGCAGTGCCTGTTATGTCTTCGATTGCTTTGTGGGTCACTGCGACACCGCTAGTTCCGATAATTCTGGGGACCCCGCTCTCATACGTGGTTGTGACTCCCACCCCGTTAGGGTGCCAAAAAGTATTGGTAATCACAGCCGTGGGGCACCGCCGGGACAAGTGGTCGAGGGCGCCAGAGGGGGGGTGCTTCTCCGTGGTGAACCTGACGGTCCAGGCCCTCGGGTCGGACGACCACACAACGCGAACGCGGGAGACTTCTTCCAAGGTACCCCAGTGAAATAGGTTCCAACTTTCTCGGACGTCCGGGGACCGGCCATACGACATAAGAAAATCTGTGGTCGGTCGGTCGATGTTCCACAGCATGAAAGTAGGGTTGATAGAGGTAATGTTTTCTATAGCTCCCTCGTGGGTTGCAACCTCCGGAGAAGCACGGTGGGGAACGATGGCGGTTTTTCCAAGCCGAAGTTTTATACCCTGCAGGGATGGACCTGTTATGGTCATCTTGTTACTCACGATAGCCATTTCTAGAAACCCACGCCATCAAATGCGAGGACTGCTTCTTCGGTAGTGAGTGGGTCACGGGGGCAGTCGGGGAAGGGAAACACACTGGCCCCTAAGGTTGGGACACTGCGACAATCACAAGCTCTCCGGGCCGGGGTGCCCTCATAGCTCTTGTGAGTGACCGCTGGGGATCGGAGGTAGTCCAGGCGGGGCACACCGGCTGAGAAGGTGGAAATACTTCCCGAGCCGGTAGGGTACCAGGTCTCATGCAAAATATCAAGGGCGGGGTTCTGTACGGATAACCTCATCACAGCTAGCTCGGGGGCGACCATCTCCGTAGCAAACTCGACCGAGTACGCGTGGTCCCTGTCCGCAACTACGATGCAGTTGACGACATCATTGGCAGTGCCCCAGTGGGTTTTGTTCCACGTCAGGTAGGTGGGCTTATTCGATATGTACGTGCCCTGCTCGGCCAGCGCGGGGGACTCGATATTCCACAACATAAAATGGGGGTTGGTAAAGAGGCGCTCCCTTACAGTCTCACCCAGCAGTGTGGGTGCCCATACGGTCTGACGGAGCTGGTTTCTAATTTCTGTCACCTTGTCCTGGACCCCTACGCAGGTTACTCGGCTATACACTAGGTCTGACATTTTCGCGTCCTTTCGTCGTTAGGGCCTATGCTACACCAAAAGATTAAACTGGTCAAACTCGTGTACTGCCTGCTTTGTGGGGATAGGGGGGCGGATACAATCGTAGAAGGGGAACTTTGCCAGCGGGTTAGTCATGTGGTTGCAAGGGCACGATGTGCCCCCCTTGAAGTCTTCATACTGTTTGTGACTGACCGTTGGGCCCCAACTATACATTTCGCGGGAGGGCCCCCGGGTCCGGGATATCGCTCTGCCGGAACCGTCTTTGTGGTAGAACTTGCTTGTGACGTCGGTGTCGGGGTACTGCCTACCTAACTCCTCAATAGCTTTGTCCGGCTCACACAGCGGGGTATCGAAGCGGACCATCCACGTGACGTCACCCTGTATCAAAACCCGGGGGTTGATCGCATCCCCGGGGGTTCCCCAGTTAGAGTTGTTCCAGTTCCTCGTGGTGAAGTTTCCTACAGAGTACGCCGGGTAGATTGCCTCGGAGGGAGCCACTATGTTCCAAAGACTGAAAGGCTCATTGGTAACTTCGTACTCGCCGGGTTGGAGCCCAGGTTTGCTAACCGTACTCCCCAAGCGAATAGCTATCTCCGCTACATCCATTTTTCGTCCTTGAACGTACAGCTTGTTGTGAATTACAGCAGCCACTTTTTCTCCTAACGTCTGGTCTTATGCTACACCCAGTAGTTGGCTTCGTCAAACTCGGCTACTGCTTGGTCCGTGGGGATGGGTGGGCGGTCACAGTCGACGTACGGGTAGCGAGCGTCAGTGTGGTGCAAGTAATTGCACTTGCAGGAGTGGTCACCCATGACCGCCTGGAAGTGTTTGTGGGTGTCCGGTGCCGACCAGGTTCTAGGGGTGGGGGAGTACCCACGGAAAAAACTCATGCACACTCCCGCACCGTCCCTAGTGGAGGCAAAGGTCTCAAAAGTGGCGTCGGGGAATCTTCTAGAGAGAGTCGAGATAGCCTTGTCCGGGCCCTTGAGTAGTGACTCGTATCGAATCACCCAACGGTTTGTGGTGTCTTGCTCAACACGAACTTGGGTAACATCCTCGGGCACGCCCCACTGATCCGTGCACCACTCCGCGTGTGTCGTCAGCGAAAGCTCCGAGAAAGTCGGAGGGCGATTGATATTGACAAGACTGAAGATAGGGTTGTTGGCCCGTTTGCCTTCGTCGTTGAGCCGGTAGCGGTGGCCAAGGCCCTGTTTGATGAGTATCATGTCGCTTTCAATCGCAACAACCACCAACTTATTGAACACAGAGTACACAGGTGGCGAAAGTGCCATTTAGCTCACCAGTGTTTCTTGTTGTAAATGAGCACGATTGAAGTTATCTAGTGCATCGACTGTCTGAGTTACCCCTCGGTGACAATCCACAAAGGGTGGCTCCATTGCGTGTGCAAGGTGCGGTTGTCCGCAAACGCAGGGGTACGAGGGGAAAAGACTGGTGTATTTCTTGTGGGTCATCAAGGGACCAAAGTACTCCACCGACTTACGGACACCCCCTCGGTACAGAGTTTTTTCCCCGGTGGTAAGTGTCCCCAGGTCTGACCACCGGTTCTCGATAATAATCTGGGGGAAGTCCACGGACAACCGAATAAGTGCCGCGTGTGGTGGGCTCCACTCTGTCACAAAAGAGGACCTCCACTCGTAGGCGGGTTGGTTCTTTGACTCGGAGCTTTGAACAATTTCCGAGGGGGTTCCCCAGTTAGAGGCGTTCCACTCCTCCCTTGCTTGCTTATCAAGAGTGTACTTCTTGTGGAACTCGGGAGCGGGGGAGGTAATGTTCCATAGAACAAACTCACCCCACTTTGTCAAAGTGTTCAGCTCCAGGGTGCCGTCGGTACCCCGGGCTATGGTGGGGACCCTTGCTTCCCGGGTGACGCGTGACTTGACAACATTTATGGCGCTACTATTCCCGCTCAGCCGTATTCTGTTCTGTATTAGAAAAGTCACAATATAGCCTCCTGTGCGATCATGTGTGCGTTATCAATAAAAGGGTACCTCATGTTCGATCATGTGTGCGTTATTGACTACCTCAAACTCCAAAAGTGCCCTGTGGGTCGGAACCACGTCCTCGCGGGGGCAGTCAATAAAAGGGTACCTCATGTTCGAGGATATATGCTCTGACCGGCAGAGGCAACTTTTATTCTTGAGCCCGCCCTCGTAGTCTTTGTGGGTGGCAGTTGTGCACCCGTAAAGTTTGGAGATTCTACTCCTGCCTTTTTCGTAGGTGACTGTTTCACCGGCTGACCAATTTGTTTGGGGTGCCCACCTGTTTGAAAAGAAAACGTCAGAGAACTGCCCGGATAGCAGAGCGAGTGCCTCGCGGGGGGGAGCCCAGTCGGACAAGAAGGTGACCCGCCATTTTCTGTGGTCCGAACTGATGTGTTGGGAAATCCCGACGACATCGGCTGTTGTGCCCCACGTGACACTGTTCCACTCCTCACGCCTGCGCCGATTGGTGGCATACTCCTCGTAGTGAATCGCCCGGGGGTAGACAATGTTCCAAAGCTTTATCATTGAGGTTGGCAGCATAGCATTTCTTATGGGGGCGTCAGTCAGGTGAGGCCAGGTCGGAATCACTGCGCTCTGTTGCACTTGGGCCACCACCTCCCTGACGTCATCGGGGGTTCCTGTAACACTCAATATGTTTCTAATAGTGTGGGTCATTTGTTAGACACCACATCATTCGCTGTGTAAAAAGCTATGAGTGCCTCATTTGTAGAAACGTGCTGGCGCTTACAGTCAAGAGCAAAACTTATGTGGGGGCGGTTATCACTGTTCACCTCGTGGCAGTGGCAGGAGCCCACTCCGTTCTTGTCCTCGAATTTTTCGTGGGAGGCGGGGCGGATGTCACCCCAACCGGAAATTCTCTCCGACCCACCCTTGTAGTACTTCGTAATGTTTCCGGAGCCCCGGGTTACGTTGTACGCCGTGTTAGTGATACTCAGCTGAGGGAACGCAACGGACAGGCGAAGCAAAGCTACGTGCGGGGACGACCAACGAGTCATGAAGGATAGGTCCCAGATGTTCCAGCTACGGTTCCGGGTCGTAACACACGCCGCTTCGCTTTGGGTCCCCCAGCACCCGGTACGCCACGAGAAGCTGTCTCTGGCAAATTCTCGGTGGTTACCCGGGGAGGGGTGAGTGATGTTCCACAAAGCAAAAATAGGGGAAGTTATCAAAGTGTAGTTCGTCTTAGTGGCGGACCCTGGGGCGGGGATGGGGCAGTAGTAGTCCTTGCCTACAAACTTCTCTAGAGCCAAGAGCAGGCTCTCGGCACCTTGAATGTGCACTGCGTTCTTCACGTCATCACGCACCGCGATCCCCTCCCTTCTGCTCGACCAATAAAGATTGTGCTTCCATAGTTGACACCGCTTGGGCCGTGGTGAGGCCCTGCCCGGGGCAGTCAAAATACGGATGGTTGGGGGACACTATGTACTGGCCACGGCAGCGACAAGTGCCTGGTCCTCTAATTATCTCGAACCGCCGGTGGGTGGTGGGAGCCCCCCAGGTACCATCTTTTACGTAGTAGCCACCCTTGTAGACAGACCCACGCCCATTACCGTCGGGGTAAGTGGCATCCAGGGCAAACTCGTGGTGAGGGAACCGTCGGGAAAAGCCCATCAATGCTTTGACCGGGGCTCTGTCCCATGTCTCAAATCTGTACACTAGCTCGCCCGGGGTGTGACTTACGACCGTCGCGTTGGTCGCCTCACCGGGGACTCCCCAGTTGGATGTGTTCCACAACATCGCGGTTCTCCACGAAAGACTGCACTCTGTCCTCATGGCCCCATCTGGGAAGTTGATGTTGGACAGGGCGAAAATTGGAGCGCTCTCGAGTACAAGGTCTACGTTGTCGGTGTTTTCCATTGTGGGTTTGTTCTGAAGGACAAGTGTGCTTTTCCCGAGTAAGTCCCTGATTTGGTCGAGCCTCCGGGGACTACCGGTGATAGATAGCTTACTGTGTGTTTTCAGCATCGTGCCTTGCTCCCTTCGTCATTGTCTTTTATTCTACACTACTTGTTAGAGAGTGCCAAATCCATCTCATCAACTGCGCGGTCCGTTGGTACCGGTCTCCGCACACAATCGACGAACGGGGGGAATACCTGAAGCCACATGGTGCTCCCGCAAGAGCACGTGTTTTTCCCCCTGATCTTTTCAAATGCCTTGTGGGAATCGGGACGTGCCCAAGCGGCGGACTTTCTGGTGGCCCCCTCCTGATAGAGGTGTGAGGCTCCCGCACCGCTGGCGTGGGTCACGTCAAGTGTGAAGTCCACTGCGTCGTACATCTTGGATAGCATTTTGATTGCCCTGTGGGGAGCAAAGCCTATGGTCTCGAAACGGTAGTCAAGTGCCGTCCGAAAGTCGGAAACAAGTTGGGCGTTGGTGACTTCTTCCTGCACACCCCAGGTAGCTGTTCCCCAGTGCTGTGCGTTTAGCCACAACTTTTCGTGCTTGGTTCTTTCCTCTTTATCCGGGCGCACAATGTTAGCCAACATAAAAGCCGTGTCCGGTTCGAGTCTATACTCGCAAGCCGAGTGGGGGTCCGTTAGTGAAACTTTGTGGGCAACCAGTCTGCCTCTCCCGAGGCGGTCCTTTATCTCGGCAATCTTGTCGGCGGTCCCCTCGATGGAAAGCTTGTTAAATATCGGCTTATGCACGGGTCCTCCACTCCCCCTCTACCTTACTTAGTTTTTCGGACGCTTCGGTCATAAGTGCGACTGCTAGGTTGGTCTCGACGTGGCCACCGGGACAATCAAAGTACGCGGGTCGCCACTTAAGTCTGAGGGGGCTCATGGTGTGGCAGGGACAAGTTAGTGGGCCCCTGACCCTTTCATAGCCACGGTGCGTAGCGGGCGCCGTCCACATATCCGTCGTCGTGTGCACCCCGTTCTCAATAAGAAAGCGAGCACCGCCAGCACTCTCCTGTGTTGAGTCCAGGGTAAACTTGAGAAGTGGGAAGGTACTGGACAAAAGAACCAGTGCAGCACCAGGGGAATTGGTTGGTGTCTCAAACCGGTACACAACCGAACCGGGTGACCTGCTCTCAAGTACGGGGTTGGCCACATCGGACTGAACCCCCCAATTTGAGAGGTTCCACATCTTTGTCATGGCCCACGTCGATAGGTACTCCGCCTCGCCTCCGAGGGATGGTTTGACGATGTTGTACAAGGAAAGCACTGGGCGCTCTACTTCCAAGTACTTTGGGGTGTCGAGCCCCCCTGGGGAGTGCTGGTGGACGGCAACCATTGTTGGTCTGCCGAGGGTCTCCCGCACGAAATCACAATGGTCAGGGTCCCCCTTTATGGAGAGTCTGTTGAATATAGTACTCACAGTGCTCCGTCCATGGCGGATACCGCCTGGTTTGTGGAAACCATACCTTGAGGGCAATCAAAGTAGGGTAGCTGGTTCTTGAGTGTACCCTGTGCATAACAGGGACAAGTCCTATCGCCCCTCAGCTTCTCGAACGCTCGGTGCGAAGTGGGGGCCTCCCATGCAACACCTGGCGTGCGAAATCCGTTCTCGTACAGGTTCCTGGAACCGCCACCGGGGAGAAAACTTGAGTCGAGGGTGAAGCTGCTAAATGTGAACTTGGACGACAACTCCGCAAAAGCCTTGTGCGGGACAAAGCTGCTCGTCTGGAACCGGTAGACCAAAACCCCGGGGGAGGCGGAGACAAGTCTGTCATAGGTTACCTCCTCTCTGCACCCCCAGTTCGCTTGGTTCCAGGACTTTGCGTTGTCCCACGACTCCCGGTATTTAGCCTCGGTGTCCCCTCCTCGCGGGGGGTACACAATGTTAGCCAACATAAGTGCCGGAGCATCCCGGTTGGAGAACCCTATGGAAAGCATGCCGTTAGGCAGGTATTTCCGGTGGGCAAAACTCCCTGGACGGCCGAGCACAAGCCGAACCCTTTCTATCTGGGGGGGCGGTCCAGTGACAGTCAGCTTGCAGAACACAGTCATCATACCCGTGGCTTCCAATCCGAGATAGCACGCGAGCTGTAGTTCATAAGATCGACCGCACGTTCTGTGGGGTACGAAACGCGGGGGCAGTCAAAGAAGGGGAGAGTGACCGGCGGGTGAATTTCGTAGCAAACGCAGGAATCTTTACCCCTAATCTTTTCGAAGACTCTGTGCGAGGTAGGAGCGCTGAACTCTTTGAGGTCCTTGTGCATGCCATAGGTGTAGGTGATGGTGGCACGCTTGCCGGACGGACGACTCGCCTCGAGGGAGAAGACAACGTCGGGGAACAATGTGGAGAGGGCTATGAAAGCTTTCCCGGGGGTTGCCTGGTCGGAATTGAACGTGTACACAATAGTGGTGTCATCCACGAACTCGAGCCGGGGTACGGTAACTTCTTCCTCGACTCCCCAGTGCTTCAGGTTCCAGTCTTTAGTCTGGGACCACACCTCTGTGTAGTTGTCCATACATTCCGGGGGCTGCTCCTCGGGGTTCACGATGTTCCACAATAGAAACACTGGGCCCAGGCGGTCCTTCATCGTGACCCACATGGCGTCCGAGGGCATCCTGACGTTGTAGGCAATCTTCGCTGGCCGGGAAAGTCTGGCCCTGACACGCGCTATGTCTCCCGGGGAGCCTGTGGCGGTGAGCTTGTTCATATTGACGCTGTAGGTTCTCATTGAGTGTCCTTTCGTAGATTTTTATTCTACACTAACGGAGGCGGAAAAGCGAGCCGGGGGGAGTCTGACTAGATAAGTTATTCTTTCCAGGTTCCAATAACTTGTGTACATTCCGTTTCCTGGTTCTTTACTAACACGTTTTGATGGGGTGGGCGGTGATTTGGGCAAATGTTTACTAACACGTTTTGATGACGTGGGGGGCCGAGAGTGATCAGAAAGTAGTGGATAAAAAAGTGTTAGTAAACATTGGGCTAGGGTCATTCTTACTAACACTTTTCGTAAAAAGGGCCTTTATTTAGTGTTAGTAAGACTATCTGACTATACACTATTTAGTAATTGTTGACTATATTTACCCTACGCGTATGTGTAGGGGTGGGGGGTACCAAGAAATATAGTCGACAATTACTAAATAGTGTATAGTCGTATAGTTTTATAGTCGGTTTAATGAAAAGGACCAGGAAATATAGTCGACAATTACCAAATAGTGTATAGTCGGATAGTGTGATAGTCTTATAGTCTACGGAAGGGGCAGGGATGATACTTCTAATTGCGGGGAGCCGAGACTTCACCGACTATGAATGGTTGAGTGAAGTGGTTACTCAAGTTCTTTCGGAAACGATTGATGAGGTGACGGTGCTATCTGGGACTGCAAGAGGGGCTGACCAACTAGGTGAGCGATTTGCGGAAGAACGGGGACTGGAAATTATTAGGTGTCCTGCAGAGTGGGAACGGTATGGAAAGTCCGCCGGGTACAAACGAAACCTGGTCATGGCAAAAGTTGCGACACATGCGATAATCTTCTGGGATGGGGAATCTCGGGGGACCCGACACATGATCAATCTTTGTACTGACACCGGGGTCAAGCTAAGAGTTATCAACACTAATCAGAAAGGAACACAATGATGAAATCACAAATCAGGCGCTTGGTGAGAGTGACCGGGGGGCATCTTTTCCGAAAGAGAATTGCAGCCAAGCAAGCCTTCGAGAAGACATGGAGGCACCCACCTTCTTTTGGGGTGTACATGGAGGGGAAGACCAGCCGGGCTGAGACGATAGCCCGAACTAATCACCACATGCACACGATGGTGTGCATCATCTATATTGGTCTCTCGGTCAAGGACAAGGCCACGCTGAATGAGGGAGAGGTCAACGAAGTAAAGCGCCTCCTCACAGAAATCAACAAGGCAGAATTTCAGCACAGCGGGTACAAGTACGTACCTCGGAAGGGAAAGTAGATATGGATATTTTTATGGTGGTGCTCTCTATCTCTCTGGCGGTGACTCTCTTTCTTGCTATTCGTGAACTGAGGATAGCTTCGAGAGAGTTTCTATTGCTCGAGGATGAGCTCGACAGGAAGGACCAGTACATAGAGATGCTATTCAACATCAAGAACGAAATCATCATAGAGGGAATCAAAGACCGCCTCTACCGACCAGGGGATGGCGTGTGATGACATACGCTGTGATTCTTCTCCTGGGGCTGCTCGCCCTTGCCGTCTTCGAAATCTGGATGCAAGGGGAAAAGTACAAAACCCTGTGGCGGAGATACGAAGAGCTCACGGAGATAAGATACGAAGAGCTCACGGAGATAAGCTATCGAAGAGAGAGAGAGCTGTTCGACAAAATTGACAAACTCCACAACACTAACACACACAACAAGAAAGCAGAAAAATAACATGAACAACATATTCACAGCACTAGCACCCTCGTTACTGTCGAGTATCCTCGTGGTGGTGGTAGTTATCCTCACGGTGCTATACACCCTGGCTCTCATGCTGTTGCGCCAGTCAAGAGAGCGTCAGATAAAGACGTCGAACGAGTTGTTCATAGCGGACAATAAGCTTGCTTGGCACTACGAAAACTCTGAGCAGGACGCAGAAGATGGACGGACTCTCGAAGAGTTTCTTGAGCAGGGAGTCGGTGTCGACTATAGTGGGTATACCGACGAGTACACCAGCCCTGCACGAGGGCACGCTGTGACAACCTCCATCTCCGGTGACAAGGTTGTCGTCACGGTCACGTATCCCGCATGACGACGAGTAGTGCTGAGCAACTCCTCAAAGATATGGGGATTGACCCAGAGGAGGCTGTCGAGAATTGGATAGTCACCCAGCGACGGAAGCTAACGGTCCGGGACGTCTGCGCTTGTGGGCACCCGGTGGGACGTCACTACATAGATGGTGAGTCCGTATCGTGCAGACCTAACGCTATGGATTGTTCTTGTTCCGAATACCTTGCGACACTAAAAGTTTCGGACCTACGCCCCTTCCTACAAAAGAGCACCGGGTCGGGGATAGACCACGCACTTGTCAAGGGGCTGACGTCCGCCAACCAGAAGGGTGTGACGGTTGAGTGGATAGGGACTGCCACCGATTGTAAGAAGTGTGGCGCCAAGGAGGGTACGACTATCTATCTCCTTGCGGGTTCCGAGTCCTCGGGACTTCAAATAACAGATGATCCGTTGTGGGGAAGGTGGAATTACTTTCTCTGCCAAACCTGCGCGAATACGGTCTAGGGGGTAGAATGGCAACACGGCTCATATTTACGGTAACGCGACTCAAGCCAAAGGAAGCCTACGTGGCAAGCATGGAATACATGCCTGGCATACGGAAAACCTTTATCAGCCAGAGCTTTAACGCAGTACTCAAAGAGGTGGCACACGCCCCTCAGAATCCAGTAGAAACCTATTTTAAGGAGCAACAGAAATAATGGTAATGAGCGATGAAGAATTCAACAGAATCAATGAGGGCACCCGAGGGCCACTACCTCCGGCAGCTCCACCACCCGCACCACCTGTCGACGGCATCTTCAATGTTGTGCCGTTCCAGTCGGACCCGATGGATGAGTACGACCTCGAGACCACACCTCGACCCACACAGAATGAAGCCGTGGAGAGAATCATTCAGAAACCAGAAGTCATCCTGGATGAAGGAATTGATACACCTGGTCCAGAGTTGGTAGCTGAAATGGTAGCCGAGAAACTGTTGGTCCAAGAGACCGCCGAGTACGAAGCCAAATTAGCCAAACCTCGGGCTAAGCCAACGGTGAAGCAAAACCCCCTGGGACTAGCGTCACCAAGGCGGGGTCCGACAAAACATCAAGCAACACGGATGAACCCAGACACCCCCAAAATTCTTGGACTCGCAGTGTTCCTTGTGTTCGTCCTCATGGTGTCCTCGTTCATCGTTTCGTTCTTCGGAATTTGGGGAGTGTCACAAGAGACAACCAACTTGCCAGGCCCCATCACATGGCTACCCGCGTTGTTCCTTGACGTGGCAATCCTTGCGTACACGATTAGCTACTTCGTATTCAGGGCCCGAAGCGAACCCGTAATCAGAACTCGAATTGCTTTGTGGTTCTTTGCCACGCTCTCTGTTGGTGCGAACATTGCACACACGCTAGACGGTGTGACCGCTGACATGAGCTCGTACTCAGTGGCTATCGGACTGATGATTACCGCGTCAGCACCTATCGCTGTTGTTATCTCCACAGAGGAGGTCGCACGTCTAGCCTTCGAGACTCCCAAGAAAAAAGCCAAGCGACGTGCCCGAATAGCGAAACGGAAAGCAGTTTAGTCTCTAGGCGTCAAATCGTCTGACAGAGACCCACAACCCCCCTACTTCCCATATGAACAACGGGAAGCAGGGGGTTTTTGGCATTTCCCCCACTTTGCTTTTTGTTTAGGAAAGCCGTCGCACCCCTCCGCACGCTGGAAAAAACGTCCGAGCCGTCCTGTACTCTGTGATTAGGTCGAACATATCGACCACGAAGGAGTGACAACTTATGTTGTTTGACATTGATTACCTGAAAGCTACAGCGGAACGTGCGCTGAAAACTTTCTTCCAGGTGTTTGGCTCGGGCCTCGGTGCTGCTGCCGTTGGCATCGTGAACATGCCTTGGGGTGACGCCTTGAGTATCGCACTCGGAGCAACCATCCTCTCTATCCTCACCTCTTTGGGTTCGGCAAAGATTGGTCCGTCCTTTGGGCCTTCCCTTGTCAACGAGACCACTCGTCCCAAAATTGTTGAGGTAGTAAAGACCGTCGTAGAAAAAGCTAAACCCGCAGTGAGGAAGCCCGCAGCCAAGAAGGTTGCGCCCAAGTAGTAACAACTTCTGGATGTCCCATCGCCGCTGCGTGCGGCGGTGGGCTTTCCTAACTAAAGGTACATAACATGACTGACATTGTAAGTTTTGAACCTATCAAGGTAGATGACGAAACCTACGAACCGGCCTTCGATGCTCCCATCGACATGCGGCCTGACCTCAGCGCCCTCGGCCTGCTTGAGCACGAAAAAGGAATTGTAGACGACACCTTCGAGAACCGGCAAGTTCTCCGGGCGAACAAGTTCAGGTGGGATACGGTCTACTCCTCCACCGGAGCGCCAACGGGGATGATTGCTGGGCGGTCCGAAGAGCAACAGCGTGAACGGCGAACCATCTCGATGGGGATGAAGGCGGCCTTACTTGTAGACCGCTCCTCTTTGAACTCAGATTACATGACCGGCCTGGATTTGCTGATCGACGACGAGGCGATAAAGATAACCCCACCGTGGGTTGTGTCTGCTACCCGCAAGCACCGGGAGGAACAAAAGAAAGGCGGCCCGGATTCACCCAACCGCGCCCCCTTAGCACTACCGGCCCGCTGTCGCACGGTCAAGACCGACGGCCTGCGATGCATGCTTTGGTCATCGGGGCGCCTAAAAGATGACGGCCTGTGTCGGATGCACCTCAAGTCCCAACGGAAGCCCGGCGAGGATATAGAACGGGCCCGCCGTAAGCTGGTTCAGTCCGCACCTTACGCCGTGGACGTTCTCGAGGAGCTGATGGAGTCAGCGGTGTCGGAGCCGGTCCGTCTGAAGGCCACCACCGAAATCCTTGACCGTGCCGGAATCAGGGGCGGTACCGAACTTGATGTCGGCGTGGAGGTAACGGATGGTCGTACACCTGGAATCATTATTGCTGAGAGGCTGAAGCGGCTTGCGGCGGGGGTTGAGTCAGCGAAGCGCCTGCTTGGTGACGACGATGACGGCGAGGATATTGTCGATGCTGTGGTTGTGACCGGTGAGGAAGACAGAACTGCGGAGGATGAAGAAGTTGTTGTGAAGTCAGGACCCACGTCAGGTGATCCCGACGGCAAGCGCAAAAAGAAATCCGCCCCCCAACTAGATACCGGCCCGGATTCGGGCTTCGACGAGCACTCTGCCCAAACCGATGACGACCTAGAGGAGTACTAATGAACGAAGAGCTATTGCGACTAGCAACTGAGCACGCTGACCGGCTTGCCGTTGACGTCCCCCTTGCCCGAACTCGAGCCGAACACATCCGTGTGACGGCTAGGGCTAGCGAGGCTCGGGATATTTTATTGCTTCTAATGTATCCTCCCTCTCTATGACCGATTGCTTCTGGTGCTTCACCCTGTACAACCCAGCCGACGGTCCCTGTCCCCAATGTCATAGTACGATACTAACAGGTCCAATACCTAATGTCAAATAGAGACAACGGCCTGCCCGCCTGCAAAAACTTTAAACGGGTACCCGTGTAAGTAGTAACAACTCGCCCCCCGTTAAGTAGCTATTTATTCCCCCCGCTAACGGCCTTCTTTTTTCCGCGGAAACAAAGGGATGCAGGGGCCTGCTTCTAAAGTAGGGGGAAAGCGCCCCCCGGCTAGCGTCCGCTAGTTTGGCATCAACTAGTGACAACTCTGAGATGGCTTCGGAGATCCCCTCGTCGATCCGACACAGTTATACCTAACTCTGTATGGAACGGCCTGCCCAAGGACTGCCCACGGACTGCCCGCTATCCAAGTAGTGACAACTCGGGGGGATGTATACGATTACAAATTTTACGAACACGATTACAAAGTCTAGGAACCGCGTATTTAAATAACTGCGCCCCCATGTAGTGACAACTTTTCCCCCCGTCTGGACAGGTGTGAAAATTCCAAGGACCCTCCGACGGCAAGCGCTCCCCGATTTGACAACGGATTGTTTATATGGCAAACTATGTCTAGCAACCAACCACGAAAGGAACACACATGGCAACACCACGATGTGAGAACTGCACAGAGGAGCAGGCCGTAGCCAACTCCCAACTGTGTGACACGTGCGAAGATAGCTTCGACGAGAACGCAAGAGCCGAAGGCAAGACCCGTGACGAGTACTACACGGAGCTGGGCATCATACCGAGGTTCTACGCGGATGCGGACTACCGGCGTGCGATGAAGACCCAGTGGAACGACGGCTACACCGCCTGCCTGACCAACACCCGGGAACTCCTGGGGCTGAGTCAAGAGGACTTCGACGATTTGATCGGAGAACTAGCCAACGTCGACTAATAGTAAGGCAAGAGGTCCCCGCCCAACAGCGGGGGCCTTTGCTCATTACACAGTGGATTTGACAGAATAGAGTTTATGCTCTAACATAATAAATATCAGGGCAGAGAGCCCGACACTAACTAACGAAAAGAGGTCACAAAAATGAGCGACGAATTAGAAAAAGAAATAGCTGACGAAATGAAAGTTCAGTGGAAGTCACCACCCAAGGACGTTCGATATAAGCGATCGAATATCGACTGGGAGAGCATCGCCAACACGCTGAAGAGCAACCCGCTCCAGTGGGCCCTGGTCGCTGAGGACGTAAATCCCAGCACCGTGACTCATGTACGCTACGGACGCCTCAAGGCGTTCATGCCAGCCGGGGACTTCGAAGCTTCCGGGCAGGGTCGCAACGAGACCGGCTACACCAAGGAGCTCTATGTCCGCTACGTCGGCGTACTGCGCGAGGCCACTGCGTCTCCGGTAGTAGAGACCAGCGACAAAGTGAACAGAAACGATCCAATGACCCGGATCGAGATTGTTGAGGAGACCGCAGACCTCAGCCTGTAGATGGCATCTAGCCCTCCGGCCAACACACCGGGGGGCTCTGTGCTTTCCACCAACAAGACAGGCGGAGTTGCGCGAACCGAAGAAGTAGTGTACTGTGTAAACAACAACGACGAAAGGAGACACAATGCCTAACTGGGTATATAACACCGTAACAATAGAGGGCGAAGCCAAGGAGCTCAAAGCTTTCAAGAAGCAGGCTGGGAAATCCGTCACCGGGTCTTCCGTCGAGTTTGTGAATGGAGAGGCCGTCCAGAAACTGATTCCCGTTACTGACTGCATTTCTTTCATGAACTTCCTCGCACCGGCCAAGAAAATCCTTGACGAGTACCACGCGCTGGCAGATGGCAGAACAAGAAGCGCCAACAACTGGTACGAGTGGAACATACGCAACTGGAACACCAAGTGGGACGCGTGCCAGACAGAGCTCAACGAGTCCCAAAAGGACGAACTGACCTACACGTTCAACACGGCGTGGGATGTTCCCACCCCGGTCTTTGTCGAGATGGCAAGACAACACCCACTGCTGACCTTCACGTTTCGATCGGTCGAAGAGCAGGGCTGGGGGACCGAGTACACCGGGGAGGACGGGGAGCTCATGGTTGTCGATACCTGGGACATCCCGACCTCGCACGCGGAATACGAAAAGCACCAGGGCGAGTGTCCCTTCTGCACCTACCCAGAAGATTGGGATGACAATGAGGCCGGGTATGTCGATTGCCCAACGAGGCCCAATGACAAACTCACCACGGTTTGACCTGGTACCCCTGGCCGAAATATCCAAACGGCTAGGGGTCCCTCGGGACAAACTAGAAGCAAGCCTGGGGACCCACGCGGTCCTCAGGTTTGTTCCTCGTAGTTTCAATGCCAAGGGCAAGCTGATCATTTATCGCGTGGACTTTGAGCTGGCGATTGTTCAGTGCGCGAAAAGAAGGGAAAAGCAGATCGAACTCTTTGACGCAATGTTCGCGGACACTACACTCGATTTGACATTGGGCATAGGGTAGGCAATAATAGAACTAACGCCAACGAAAGGGCACACAATGACAGAACTAAATTACGACCTCAGTCTTCAAGGAACCGCCGAACAGCGCCGTAGCTTTGCCGAGCAAGTAGAGGTGTGCTTCCCCGGCGCGTACAGCGCTCCGGACTATAGCAACCCACACATCGTGACACTCACCAAGGAGGTTGGGACACGTCGAACTGCGAAGCAGTACAAAGAAAGTCTTATCTCCTGGGTGCGGGACTGGTCCCACGCGTACCCTGCCGCGATTGTTAGGTTCTACTTGGAACAACCACCCACCTATAAGGCACCGGGCGAAATATACTTCGGCTCGGGGCTCAACAACGCGAACCTCATGGGGGGCAAGATTGACAGCCACAGAGCACTGCACAACATGTTCCCGGCGAAGCGGTGCTACTGCGAACGTCCGTACTTCAACACACCGGACAAGGCGCCGTATGCGGATTGCCCAGCCAGGCTGAACCCAACGACCGCGTGGGCCGTCCAGGAGTTTTACGACGTCAGCGAAAATCTCGTTTACAAAGAAAGGAATAGAGTATGAATGAAACACAAACAACCCTCAGCTACTTTGCTGAGGACGGAAGCTACGGAAATGCCGTGGGCCTTATGGTCCTCGACACCACAAAGTGGACCGCGCTTGACTGGGAGATCATTGACTCAGTCTCGGATAACCACATCCCCGAGGTCGCTCGCCTAATCGCCGAGAGCTACGAAAGCAATGCGGACCAAAACTTTATCCGCAAGAAGCTCGAGGATGACTACGGTCTCGACTTTTCCTCAATGGACGAGTAGGGCTGTTGGACAGGATCTCGGTAGCGTGCGAAAGTTGTCACTACTTGGCCAACCTTCTCACAATACCGAGGTCTTGCTCGATTTGACACCGGGCGCAAAAGATGGAATAATACTTATGTACCAACGACAAGAAAGGAAAACACCCAATGTTAGATAGCCTCAAAGAAGTACAGGGGGTTGCGATATATGCGCAATTCCACAAACCAGGAGCTATGAGCCAATTCCTCATCACCCCAGATGGGTATGACGAAGAAGGCGTTCGTGTTCCTGCCTGCATCTACCGCAGAGCAATTACACCCGACGCACCCAAGAAGCAGTGGAAGGCTACGTTTGTACGGAACCCCACCACGACTGACGGAGTGGACCCCGAGAACGAGGACCACCGAGCGCAGATTGCTCATGAACGTCTGGAGTTTGCTACCCAGTTGTTTGACACTTTGATAACTGGCAAGTGGGATATCCACAAAACACCTATCTTCCTTGAAGTCTCTCAGAAGGATATGACTGACATCAGGGCGGGAAAGACACCTACCAAGCTCATCTACCGCGTCAACCTGACTCGGAACGAAGAGGGCTACGAAACAGAAATACCCAACAAGGAATAGGAAAGGGAAACTATCATGGAAATCAACGAAACTTTACGCGAACGTTACGAAGTCCAAGGCGGGTCAACGACCTTCTGGAAAAGTGTTATCGACGTTGTTACCCAGGGCGAAAGCTCTGTAGCGTCACTAGCACTCAACGCTTCGGTTTTGCCCCAGGGTCGCTACGTGGCTCGGGCTTCCGGGGACGCACGCAAACCAAGGAAAGGCAGCTCCTCTGTGAACATGGACGCCCTTGAGGGGGAAGAAGCATTCACGCGCCCCAATGGCGAGAAGTACTTTGGTCGCACCTGGGGCATTCACTCGGACGTGATGACCCTACGCAAGGCCCGCGAGGCCACGGCGCTGGCGAACACCAAGGGGGGCTCCTCGGCTATGTACGCGATGTTGTACGGCGCTCCTGGCTGTGGCAAGACCGCACTGGTCGAGGCCGCTTTTTCGGACACCTACACCCTCATGGGTACGGGTGACACCGAGGTGTCCGACATGCTAGGAAGCTATATCCAGAACGCCTCCGGTGGGTTCGAGTGGATTGATGGGGACCTAGTAAAAGCAGCAGAGACCGGTGCGGTCTACTTCATTGATGAGATTGGTCTTATCGATCCGAAGGTGCTTTCGATTGTCTACGGGCTTATGGATGGGCGCCGGGAGATTATCGTCACGGCAAACCCAGAGCGCGGGACTGTGAAAGCACACCCGAACTTCTTTGTAGTTGCTGCAACTAACCCCAACGCTCCCGGCGTTAGGTTGTCCGAGGCTCTGCTTTCGAGGTTCACCGTCCAGGCCGAAATGACCACGGACTGGTCCCTAGCACGCAAGCTCGGGGTTCCCAGTAGCATGGTGACTGTCGGCCAGAAGCTAAGCCAGAAGCAAGGCGAGGGCCTTACGTCCTGGGCGCCACAGATGCGGGAGCTAATCGCTTTCCGTGATATCGCTGAGGTGTTCGGTACCGACTTTGCTATCGGGAACATTCTCGCCTCCGCACCCGAGATTGACCGGGCGATAGTTGTCGACCTAATCACTCGGGCCTTTGGGGAGGAGTGTAAGCCAGCGAAAATCTAGTTACCCTTTTCTAGGTTTTCGCTTTCATAGGGGGGGAGGTTTTTCATTGGGTGTTTTACCTCCCCCCCGCTTCCCAGTTTGACAAACACCCAGAACGTATATTAGAATACCAGTACCCGGTGGGCACCGGGCTAAACGAAAGGAACATCATGGCACATATTTCACACACAGCAACCAGGTCCGAAACCACTCCTCCCGAGTGGCTACCACTAGGACGTCAGCTCGGAGAGCTGGCTAACGCGTGGTCTAACCGCACCGACCTCCTCGCATACGTTGGGGAGAACGCCGGTGGTGGCGCCCCCGCTTGCTACAACCCAGCGCTTGCCGAGATTGAGGTTAACCTCGATGTGGCCTTCGGCGTAGGTATCGAGCCCGATATGATTGGGGACTTGAGCAAACGCTCCGCACAGTACGAATACCCACGCGCCATCGGCGCCCTGTACCACGAAGCCTTTCACGCGGAGTTTTCCGGGTGGAGCATGGTGCGTGCTATGGAGGACCTTGAGCCCGACGAGTACCAAGCGCTCACCCTCCTTGAGGAGTCTCGCATTGAGCACCAAGGTTCGATCAGAAAAACAAGGTCCCTACCTTTCCTCCGCGCTTGCGCGATGGACATCGTGTTGGCCGACGCTACCGAGGGATATGAGGACATGCCCGACACGCATAAGTCGGCGTGGCTGGTTGGCCTAATCCACACCCGAGTAGCTATTGGGGTCTTGGACCCTAGCGACGTCGCGGACATCATGGACCTGGTCGACGCTTTCCTCGGGGAAGAATTGCTGGGCAAGCTCTTAGAGGTTGCTCGCAAGTTTCGCGAGTGCCAGGACCACAACAACGCGGTCCCGAGATTGTATGTCCTGGCGAAAGAGTGGGCGATGCTTGTTCGTGAGAAGTCCGTGGAGAACGGCGAACCCCAGCCCGGCGATGGTGAGCTGACCGCGGAGGAAGCGGGCGAGATTTTGAGCGCACTAGGTGAGGCGCTTGCCGAGGCTATGCAGGAGGCCAAAGAAGAATCAGGCACCGGTAGCACTACGAAGCTTCAGGACCAGGAACGGTCCGAGAATTGGACAGAGGAAGCTCAGACTCGTGCCGAGCAAGGCAAAGAAGATAGCCTTACTTCCGAGGTGGCTAAGAAGGTTTTCCAAACCGCCTCCACCGGAACCGGCGCGACAAACTCAAAGCTGGTGGAACACCGCGCACCGACCGATGAGGAACGGCGTGCTGCAGTTGTTATCTCCCAGTGGCTAGAACGGGCGAAGTACCGTGAGCGCGGGATGACAAACATAACCAGCACGCTTCCCCCGGGACGGCTACGCACGCGGGCACTAATCCAAGGGGAGGCCCTCAAAGCTTCCGGCGTGCGTACGGCTGTAGAACCGTGGCGTCGCAAGGTCCGCAAGCAGACGGACACACCGACGCTCACCGTTGGGATGATGGTGGACATATCCGGCTCGATGGGTAACGCTATGGAGCCAATGGCTTCGACGGCGTGGATTATGTCGGAGGCGGTTCGCCGGGTTCAGGGCCGGACTGCGATGGTCTACTACGGGAACGAAGTGTTCCCCGTACTCAAGCCCGGCCAGCACCTCAAAGAAGTTTCCGTCTACTCGGCCAAGGACGGTACCGAAAAATTCGATCAGGCGTTCCGCGCACTAGACGGCGGGCTCGACCTGCTACACGGTGACGGCGCTCGGTTGCTCGTGGTGACCAGCGACGGCCAGTACAAGCCGGACGAAATGCCAAGGCGCCACTACTGGATGGACCAGTGCCGGAAGTACGGCGTGGCTGTGTTGTGGCTACCGTTCGGTGGCGTGCTGGATATCGCTAACCTAAAGGATGCCGGAGTTATTGTGATGGAAGATGTTAGGACGGTAACGGACTCAGCGCTGGAGATTGGCAGGGAAGCCGCAAAAGCGCTGACGGAGGTCGGCAAGCGCAACGCTTAGCCACCTCGGGCTCCCGGTCTTGCCCACCGGGAGCTAGTGAGTGGGACTGGGGTTGTTAACCTTTCGTGTCCCGGTCCCACTCATACCTAAACTACGATTTGACAAATGTAGGGTGTGTACCCTAAGCTGTACCTGTCGGGCAAGACAGCCCGGTCTAACAGAAAGGCTCGAAAATGGCCGTAACAATTACCACCAACACCAGCACCACGGTTGAGGCTGTCGAACTTGACAACTCGGCCCAGGAGATTGTCAACCAGCTCCGCATCCTGCGCACGCAGACCACGGAACTCGAAAAGCAGAAGGCACTGCTTCGGGACCAGATCCTCTTTATTTTGGGGGGCGCCGAGGTTGGGACTATCGCCGGAGTTGTTCGTGTTCGTCAGCGCGAGGAGTCGCGCCGTTCGATGGACTACACCAAGCTCAAAGCTTTCCCCGATATCTACGATGAGGTGGTTTCCAGTGCCACCTGCGTCAAATTAGACATCAAGTAGAAAGCCACCCGACAGGCCCCCGGTTCGCCGGGGGTCTTTCGCATTCCCCCGGTGTGAAAATTTGGAGGAGGATCTCGATTAGGTGATGTGGCCTATGTCGTGTATGATAGAAACGTAAGGCACCAACAACCTCCACGAAAGGGAGCAAGCATGGACATCAACTGGAAGAACGCATTAAAAGAAATTCGCGCCAAGGGCGTACGGGTGAACACCTCCGTAAAGGGCTGTTGCCCTGGGTGTGTGGATGCCGATAGCTTGAACATCAAAGAGGGCCAGCCCTTCGTGTTCCAGCTCAGTAGCCGGTTCGACACCGAACTGGGCGGGTACTTGTACCACCAGGACCTCGCGGGAACACCGCAAGCTGATGAGGTCATGGATATCCTTGAGGCCCACGGCCTTGAGGTTGAGTGGGACCGATCAGAATCAAAGACTATCGAAGTCACCATTCGATAACCACGGGGCGCCCCTCGGAAACGGGGGGCGCTTTTGTGTCGATTTGACACGACACATAATCTAGAGTACAATAGAAGCAACACCAACCGAAAGGACAAAACATTATGGGCTACACACACTACTGGAGCATTGACCAGACTGGTCTGCAGATGTCCAGGGACGTGAACTACACACAGTTCTCACGCCTGGCCGAGCAGATCATCACCACCGCAGAAACACAGGGCTACGTGCTGGCCGACGGCTTAGGCGAAAAGATTGGCGCCTGGGAAGTTTCAGGTGAGATGGTTCGCCTGAACGGTTTGGGCGACAACGCCCACGAAACATTCTCGATTGAGAAGGACAGCACCGACTCCGGCGGGAGCTTCTGCAAGACCGCCCGGAAGCCCTACGACACCGTAGTTACGGCGTTACTGGTCGCACTAGGTCACACCTACGGCACCCAGGCAAGCGTAGCCACGGACGGGGAGCCCGGCGATTGGGAGGCAGGCATGAGCCTGTTCACCACGGCCACCGGGGTCAAGGCCAAGCTTCCGATACGGTAGCGCGGTAACGACACCCCCCGGATTTGCGTCCGGGGGGTTTGTCGTGTATAATGTAAATAACACCAACCGAAAGGAGCACAGAATGACAACAAACAAACTGCACTTCCCCATGACCTCCAATGAGTTCATGACCCGGATGCTTGAAGCTTTCCCCGGCGCGGAGATGGGCCAGGATGCCGATGGGCAGATTACCATCCACACCGGGCTCACCATCATGCCCGGCACGCACAGCGTCATTGTCGAGATGGAAGGCGGGGCCTAGTGGCTACGTGGGCAGTCTCCGGCTATCTGCGGGTGCCGGTGTCGATCACGGTAGAGGCGGACGACCCGAAGGAAGCTAACCGGCTGGGGAGTGAGCGCCTCAACAACGCCCTTCCTATCCAGACCATCAAGGAGCGCCCCATGAACCCGGTGGAGCCGTTCGCGGACTGGCTCGAGACAGCGGTGGTTGTCGACCACGTGGGCCACGGCTAGACAGACCACGGCAGGCCCCTCACCCGAAAGGGTGGGGGGTTTCTTGTTTCGATTTGACATTACACACCGAACCTGTCATGCTGTAGTTACCAAAGAAAGGGGCTCCCAATGAGCAAGCAACACCTCACCGAAGAAGAACTAATCGAGAAGTATGACGCGGTCCTCGACCTCAGAGAAATATCTCTGAGCGTGGTGGACCAGGTGCTCCGGGCACGCGGGTCAGTAGTTGTCAAGCGCGTCGACCCGATCATGTACCGCACCGGCCTGGCGCAGTTCGCGGACTGGCTAGAGAAGGACCAGGGCATCACCGCCGAGGGCTATGTGAGCTAAGCGGACCACGGCAAGCTCCCCACCCCTGCGGGTGGGGAGTTTGCTATTTGCCCGGCGCTGTGGCATAATAGAAGCAGTGTGAAAATACGAAGGAGACACTATGACCAAAGAACAACCACTCGACGGCCTGGAAATACTCGTGGCCGTCAGGGCTAACGCCCAGAAGCTTACGGACTTTTTTGCCCGGCGAGTTATCCAGGATCAACCCGGCGAGATGTGGAGTTACGCCGTGGACGTCCTCGACCAGTTCTCCCTAGCCTACCGGGAATACCTCGGCCTGGAGGAACCTGACGAGGAAGAGGACGGCTAGCCGTGGACAAGATACCGAACAGCGTCGACGTGATGTTCGTGGGTGACTACTTCACCTTGATCACAACCGTTCAGCTCGACGAGAGACTTCGGGCCAAGACTGACGTGGACGATGACGCCTTCGCCATACGGCTAGGCGCCTTGTGGATGGGCGAGCACTACGGCTGGGACATGATCGGCGCGAGTAACGAGGCCGGGGTTGTCGACAAGCCCGCGGGCGAAGAGCCGATTTGACATTGTAAGTTGTTTACACTAAGCTAGGTGTACACCAACCGAAAGGAACAACATGGCACAGGCACCAACTTTTCAGGGAATGGCCCTCGAAGTGAACTGGGGCACGTACAACGTGTACGCCACACCAGATGGAATGGTAGGCGTTGTCGTGAACCGGGACACCGGCAAGCAGGTCAAGCGGTTCAAGGGCGAGAGCGCCTGGGCAGATGCCGACCGGTACGCCACGGACCTCCACTGGACGCACGACATCGGGAACAGATAGGACCACGGAAAAAGGCACCTCCCCAGGCGGGAGGTGCCTTTTTCTGTCTCCTCGAAATTTTCACACCTGGCCCCGTCGATCGGCCGCCGGGTTGACACGGGAGCGCGTTTAGTCTAAAGTGGAAACTACCAACAACAATAAGGAGAAAGAATGACTAACGACGAACAACTGCAAGCCACTATGGACATGACCGCGTACTACCGGAAAGAGTACAAGCCCCTGCTGGGGCGCAAGATTCAGGACGTCCGATCGATGCTCCCGGAAGAGATGGCGGAGATGGGCTGGGACGACCGTCAGCCCGGTGCCGTGTTCATCATATCTGGTGGTGTGATGTTTGTGCCTATGCGGGACGAAGAGGGCAATGGCCCCGGCGCGTTGATGGTCGACACCGGTCGCACGGTAGAGGCCCCGATTTGACATGCGGGGGACGCCTAGTGTAAAGTAGGTACTACCAACAACAAAGGAGAAACTATGAACACCACGAAAGATTACAGTGTCTTGACCTATGCCGATGGCTACGGTATCTGGCACGCGTTCATCGAGTTCACAGGCCCGATGGGCAACAGTGGGGAAGCCGAGAGGATCATCCACAATGCTATGGATACGGGCAAGCGCCACATCCGGCGCGAGATCGCCCAGCGCCAGAGCGCACCGGTAAAGCGCCTGGCCTACGAGGTCAAGGCTAACGAGTTCGATCACATGAACCTTCTCTGGTCACTGACCATCGCGGAGAAGTAGCGCCTACCCCGCCCCGATTTGACACCGGGGCGGGTGGTATGGCATAATAGAGTTATACGGCAGGCGGGCCACACAGATTTATATTGCGGTTGTTTGGTTAAGTGGGTACGGAGAAGGGGGGCCAGTGGGTGGCCCCCCTTTTCATCTCCCCCGCGCTGTGAAAATTTGGAGGAGACTTTGATCACGGCCCCGATTTGACATTGTAGTGTTTACACGATATCGTTAGGCAACACCCACGAAAGGGGAACTAATGCGCTATCACGAAGTGACCAACAAACTAGAGCATATTGAAATTGAATACACCGGCTTCCACGGAACCGTGGCAACCGCACTAGTCACCACCGAAGACGATCTTTACGACAACAACCCGCCACAATATAAGACGATTACGCTACCTAATGAGTGCGAGAGTGATTGGCACGTTGCCTATGACTGTGAGTGTGTCGGAGAGCCCGCACTCAAGGCTCAAGCAATCAAGATATTCGATTATGAAGGCTACATCATCACGCACTCGATTTGACTTTCTAGGTTGTATCCATTATACTTATGACGTAAGCAACACACCGACACAACTACACAGAAAAGAGACAACATGGAGAACCCATTCGATAACCCGGACATCATCAACACGCAGGCCATCGAGGACATGGATGACGAAACAGTGAAGACTGTTTGGAACATCCTCACCAACGCAGGGTATTAGCACAGAGAGAAAGGGGGAGCCGAGAGGCCCCCCTTTTTCGTGTGGCTACTGTGAAAATTCCAAGGACTCGCTGCATGGCTTTCGATTTGACACCGGAGTGTTTACAGTGTAGAGTGTGTTCACACCAACTACGAAAGGAAACACAATGTTAGGGACTACCCTCAAGTACGGCTTCTTCGCCTCGCTACTCACGGGGCTCCTGCTATCCATGCACGACACTTACTGGCACTGGGCACTGTTGCCCGCGGTGCTTGTGTGGATCACGGTGCCGATTGGCCTCGCGCTTGAGCGTAGGGACATAGAGCGAAAGCAGGAGCGCCAAGACTCGATTTGACTCTTTAGAGTATCCATGTTATAGTTTACTAACACCCAACCGAAGGAGATAAAAATGCAGGTACAAATCAAGGCAATGTTCGCGGGAGACATCCACGAAGAAACCACGGTCACAGAAAAAGAAGTTGAGGCCAGACTGGAGGCGTACATGGATCGCGGTGCGATGCTGGTCAGCGTGCGAGAGGTGGAGGAGGTCTAGCGAGGGGGGCGAAAGCCCCTCTTTCTTTTTTGCCGATTAGGTATTTTATAGTTTCTATGTTATAGTTTTACTACACCAACAAAGGAGACAACATGAGCATCGAAGTCAAAGCAACATTTGCAGCACACGCGGACATGGTCGCCAGCGTAGACGCGTGGGACGTGAAGCCGGTCACCGAAGTATTTTTCGAGATGGGGGCGCTCACCGTCTGCGTAATTCACAAGCTTATGAGTACGGGCGAGTAGGGAGTGGGGGCGCAAGCCCCCAACCCCCAACCCCCTAGGGGGCAAAAATTTGGAGGAATATAGCCAAGACACACCGATTTGACAATGTCGTATGTCTGATATAGACTGTAAACATCACCCCAACGAAAGGAACCAAATGTCTGGATACTACCCCGAGGGCGTTACAGGAGCAGAATTGGCGATTGCTGGGCCCGACAGCGAGAAGGAAGCCACACGCGAAACTTGGTGCCGAAACCGAGAGTGCGAGGATTACAACGTCCCCCAAGAAATTGAGGGCGATGAGTGGACACACGGCGGTGAAGTCTTTTTCGATTGGACTTGCCCCGAGTGTTCCAAGTGGCACCAGGACGAAGACGGCTACCTCGACCCTATGGGCTACCACCCCGACCTATGAGGGGACAAGCCGATTTGACAAGTGTCAAGTGTCAATGCTAAACTAGGTATATCACAACGAAAGGACAGAACAATGGGAACCTACCTAAAATATGTATTCATCACCGCACTCACCACAGGGATATTCCTATCCTTCCACGACACCTACTGGACTTACGCCATCTACCCCGCAATGATTGTCTGGGGAATGATTGCCCTGGGTCTAGCGTTAGAGCGGAGAGAACGCGGAAAGTAGCCACACTAGTGTAGTTGCGCTTGCAGAGTTTTTGATGTATACTTTATATATGACAAAGCATAAAGGAATCGAGAACCCCCAGTACGCGAAGGCTATGGCTGAGCTCCGCCGTAGTGGTGCGAGTGGCACCCACGGGGACAAGCGGAACAAGCGGGCACGCACCCGAGACGCTCGAACTCGTAAGGCGATAAAGGAGCAAAGCGCCTAGCTTGACTCTCTAGCCCCTGTGTGTTAGACTGTAGTAGTAGGACAGAACAACATATTTTTTTGCGGCTCACTTCTCCTGGTGGGAGAAACGCGTCACCTGTACTGACATTCGGGTGGCGCGTTTCTTTTTTCTCACTTTACTGCCGGGCAGTATACTTATAGCATGATGCCGATTGACATTCTAGATATTCAACAACACACCAACTCGCGGGGCAACCCCTGCACCGTAGCGATTGTTGACGATCCGAACGACGGGAAGACTAAGGTGGTCATCGCCTTCGCGGGGCACCGAGACTTCGTGGTTCTTCTCCTTGATAAACTCATCGAGCAGGAGAATATCGAGGAGGACACGGACGCAAACTCGGCGGCGGATCAACTGGCGAAAGTTGTCAGAGCAGCAGTGATCGCGCCACTGTGAAAATTTGAAGGAGCGCTTGCCGATTTGCTTTCTGCCGAAAAGTAGTATACTATTGTAGAGCGACAGATCAAGGAGAATAAAATGAAATTGAAAAACATTGTATGGACTGCCACGGTGTCTGCCGCAGCAGGAGTGGCTGCGCTGCTGGTGGCGGTCATAGGAAATAATTTAGATGTGGTGTTGGCGCTTGCCGGTATCGCAGTAGCATCAGCAATTCTCTCCTCACGGGAGAGCTAACGTTCGGGAAAGGACAAAAATATATGTGGGTATTTACAGAAACAGGATTTGTCAGCGCGGTAACGCACTACTCAAACTCAAACATTATCGTGGTGCGCGGCCGAGATTATGACTCGCTCCACTCGATCGCGGAGTTCGCCGACGCGGTGATTCAGCACACACCAAAAAACGACTACCCGATCAGGGTGGAAGTGGCGCGGGAAGTCTTCGCCCAGTGGGTTGAGAAGGGCATCGATGAGATGAGATACACGAACTACAAGAATCAGATGTATGGCACACGCGGGCCGGAGTTCACTCACGCCCTGACAGATGTGTGGAGCGACATGCACCAAGTCGAGACAGCACGGGACTGATTTGCTTTTTTCTCTGATGTGTAGTAGTATATAAACACAACACAACAGGGAGGATCATATGGATGTAAAAGTCTATGCAGTCAAGTGGAGGCGAGTAGCTGATCGAGCTATCTTCACCAATTTTGTCCCCGCCTCGGGGGCCACGACTGCCACGGGTATCAGGAAGATATTCCTAAGCGAAGGCGAAGGAGTAGTTCACAGCGTGTTGAGTGTCACTCGAGACAAGTCGAGAGAGCGAGAGCTCGCCGGATCGGGACTCAACCCCTGGGATTAGAGAAAGCCCCTCGAGAGATCGAGGGGCTTTTTCCTCTGCGGTCAGTGTGAAAATTTGGAGGAGCTGCCGATAGAGTGGCCGCGCTTCATTTATACTGAAGGGAATACGATCCAAACAGAGGAGCAAGAACATGATCGAGGATAAAGAACCTGCCGAGAAGGTGGTCAGCATGATGGAGAGGGAATACAAGGAAGTCAAGCGCAAGTCAGACACTCCCGGCGAACCCGATGAGCCGGTGAAGGTGACGGCTAGGCCCGCCAAGATCACCACGGTGCTGAACCAGCCAGGCCTCGCGGTCACGTGCGGGAAGATCAAATACGAAAGCTACGAGCGCAACTCGCGATCCGTGGGACTTGTGCAGGTGCGCCTACTCGAGCTGGGCTATTTGTCCGCGGGTGGTGACAACCGGGGCTGGATGAGCGCGGGCACGAAGGCGGGGCTCGAGAGCTTCATCGAGGACAAGAAGTTGTTGGGAAGTTGTACTGATCCAAAAGTACTGGCGGCGCTTTTTGCTGGTACTGACGTAGCAGTTCATCCCTGACTCCTCGGAATTTTCACACCATTCCTCGCTGCACAGAGAAAAACCCCCGGCGATCTGCCGGGGGTTTCTTCTCTCGCGGGGCCTAGAGTTGTACCGCGCTCAGGTCAAAGAGCTGGTGGACCGTTAGCCCTATGGTATCGCCCTCACCGTCTACGCCACCGGTGAGAACTATATCTCCCATCACGGTATCAGTACCGGGGCCGAATGCTTTATCCCAGTGCTTCTGGCCTAGCGTGTTGTGAGGTAGCCCGATGAGCTTCCCTTCTTCGTTGAGCCACATGGACACATCGGCGCTCAAGTCAATCGCCTGCACGTATCCACCCACGCCCTTCTGCAGCTGGGCGAGTGTGTCTTTCTCGATGTCGATAACCTCTACGGTGTTGTCTGTCTTGATAACTACTGCTATTTTCCTGGTCATAATTTCTCCTTTTTGTTGTTGGGGTGTTGTTTCTATTGTAACACATTAACTGTATTCTGGCGAATCGTGATCCAATAGAACTTCGTGGCAGTCTTCGCACTCTATGGCTACGTTATGGGGGGCTTGCCCCGCTGTCCCGTAGTTGACCACGGCCACGGCGTGCCCGATATGTCTGCGCAGTTCCTCGTAATCTGACATTTTTCCTCCTCTCCTTCGAATTTTCACACGGGCCTTGATCGAAGAGGGGGGGCCTCCCGGCTCCCCCCTCCCCTCTGATCTCTAGGCCAGTTCGATGTTTTCCTCAACCACGGTTGAGTAGTACATGTCCTGATCTTGCAGGTAGATTTCGCGGGCCTCGTCTTCCGAGTCGGCCTCGATCCCCTTGGCGATATATTCTACGGTCTGAGTGACAGTGTATGTTGCCATTTGATCCTCTTCTCTGTGTAGTTGGTGTGTTGCGGTGTGATACAAGTATGGCACACATTGGCTAAATAACCTAATCGAGAATGTCTTGTGTCAATTAGGTTATTTCAATGATTGATGCTAAGCTATAGCTAACAACTACACAGAGAGAAGGTAATCATGTCAGATTCCATTATGCCGATATCCACCACTACCGAGGAGCTACTCCCCGTCTATCTGGTGGGCGCACAGAATGGAGATTTCACGGACTATGCCTGTGAAACTCACGCGAAAGAATTCGCGTTGATGAACGGGCTGTCTTGGAATGACGGGAGCACCGAGGAACACGTGAGCGGATTTTACGCCTACGCGGTAGTGTTCGGTGGGGTTGAGAGTGATGGGCCTATGGCCTGCCACTGTGACCAGTACCTGGACGTAAGGCTCACGCCGGAGGGTGTGGACTACATGCAGGAGAACGACTTCCCCGGATGGCTGTACACCGCTCACCGGATATCCCGGTAGCACACCGCGAGAGAGTCCCCGCCTAACCCGCGGGGATTTTTTTTGCCCTGCCGCAGGTGCGATCTCCCTGCGCCGAGGGCGCTGTGAAAATTCGGAGGAGAGTGGCTCGGCGAGTGGCGCTTGATCACGATTAGGTAATCTGTAATGTGTATGATAAGCTATGAGTAACAACTACACAGGAGAGAGGTACACCGTGGAATTAGTCATGTGTGAAGTATGCGGGGATGACATTGCGTCATGTAGGCAGGCCCGTATCGTAGACAAGGCCCGCCGGGACTGGCTCGAAGAGTACCCGGACTAGTCACCGGAGAGAAGCCCCGCCCTAACCGGCGGGGCTTTTCTTCTGCCGCAGGGGGGATTAGGTGTTTTAGATTTTATGCGGTAGTGTATAGACATTGGGCACCACCGCTCGATCAAACTAGGAGAACACAATGACAAGAGAACAATCACTTCGCAAGAGCTTGGCCGGGCACCGCACCGCACTCGCGGGGGCCATGTCCCCCGTACAAGCGCGGGACTTACAGCACGCCATCAGTTCCATTGAGCGGGCACTGGCCCGCATCGTCAAGTACTCCACCAAGTAAGCCATACAGCTAAGGCCCCGGCTAACCACCGGGGCCTTAGCTATTTCCGGCGCGTGCTGCCGACACGCCCGAGATGTTTCGATTTGACATCACACACAATATGCCCGATAATGGGTACATCAAGCAACACCGCTTGATAAGACAGGAGAACGACATGGCTACACGCACCCCCGCGCCGAACACCACCATCGTGGTGTCAACAGCACCCAGCTGCGATATCTGCCCCATTGAGTGGGGTTCGACTTCCACCGCCACAGTAGACGGTAAGCTCACCGCTACGTCATTCGCCCGCGCTGGACAGTGGGCGAGTATGTGCGAGACGCATTTCCTCGCATACGGTAGCGGGCTAGGCTTAGGTAAAGGCCAGCGCTACATCGTCACCGCGTAGCACACAAGCTCACGCACCGCTAAGGCCCCGGCGATCTGCCGGGGTCATAGCTCTCTCTTGTGCGCTGTGAAAATTCGGAGGAGAGGAGATTTCGATCCGCGGAGCAAGAACATTTCCATTTGACACGGGCCACAATTTCTGCAATAATTCTATTACACCAACTAACCAAGGAGAACTGATGACCACTTACACGATTAGATATCCCGCCGCCCCTACGTACACCGTCACCGATAGGCGCACCGCTAAGCGTCTAGCGCGGGTCGCGGTGGCACTAGGCTACTTGCCCCACGTAACCGTTCAGGGTGGCGCACATAGCGCACCGCGCCCCGCGTGGTCAATCCGCCTAGCTATCCGGCACTTTATGATGGGCTATACCGTCTAGTCTATTCGATTTGACATGCGGGACAATATAGGCGATACTGTACATATCGGGCACCCGCCCGGCGAACCACCACAACAGCCAGGAGGCTACTATGACCACCACCACCACCACCGCCCACGATTGCCACACTTGTGACAACTACGTAACCGCCGACAGCCACCGCGACCAGGTGCGCGACTTGCAGGCCGGGCTGGCCTACTATTTCGGATGTCGCCCCCAGTGCGATGACTGCATCGAGTTGGCCCAAGACCTAGCCAGCGACTAGGCACCGGTCACGGACAGCGCCCGCCCCCCACGGGGCGGGCGTTCCTGCGTCCGCAGATCGCAGGCCCGCCCGTCTTGCCAGGTGTGAAAATTTCGAGGAGAGCAGAGCGCAGATGGGATTTCGATCCGCCCGCACTTGCCGTCACCCCGAGTTGACACGCGGGACTAGGTAGGTTATTATATAGATATGAGCAGGCCACCCTGGCCCGCCCTAACCGGAAGGTACCAAATGTCAGAAACACCCAGCACCAGAATCTCCTCTCTTGAGGTCGCTACCCTGGCCGATAGGCAGATTGTGGAGATGGCTACCCGCTTGAGCGCTATGAGCGACAGGCTGATGGCCCTGCATTCCGAGATTGGGATTTCCCCCATGCTTGAGATGTACGACAACCGGGCCATCGAGCGGGCGCGGTCAATTACCGTTCCGCTGATCGAGGGCGCAACCGGGGTCGCTAACGGCCTCACCGCCCTGAACAAGTACCTGGACGCTCACCCGCACGTATTCTAGCCCCACCGCCCTCACCGCTACGGCCCCGCCCTAACCGGTGGGGCCGTAGTCATTCCCGGCCAATTTGACATGACCATTGTTTCAATGTTATTGTTTACTTATCGGGCACCACCGCCCGCTAATCGGAAGGCTACAAAATGTCAGATTTCATGCACACCGGCACCACCGGCACCTATGCCGGGCACAGGGTCATCGTCCTGCACGGTAACGAACCCGAGGCCGTACCGGGATGGAATATCGCCGGGGGCGGGCTGGTCACGATTGAGTTCACCCCTAGTCGCACCACCTGGGCCCGCGATGTTATCTCGGTACCCACTAGCCAGGTCACCACCGCCTAGCCACGGCTCCCCGCGACCGCCCCGCCCTAACCGGCGGGGCATTCGTGCGTCCGCGATCGCCACCGCCACCGCGGGGCCACTGCGATAAACGATCGCTGTGAAAATTTGGAGGAGAGGAGATGAGATTTCGATCTCCGCCCGCGCCCGCGACCACGACCGCGACCACGACCGCGACCGCGACCGCGACCGCGACCGCGACCGCGACCGCGACCGCGACCGCGACCGCGACCGCGACCGCGACCGCGACCGCGACCGCGACCGCGACCGCGACCGCGACCGCGACCACGGGGCCAACCGCCACGGGGCGACCACGGGGCCAACCCACCGCCCCCGCCACCGCGCCCCGTAGGCCCGTAGGCCACCGCGCCCCCGCGCCCCGTAGGCCCTAGCGAATACCCGATTTGACACCGGGATAGTTTTAATGTTATTGTTTACTTATCGGGCAA